>Ga0247843_1000040_pt1 | contig 245266 bp, 181 predicted proteins | sample LaCruzMarch2017__FD_192420 | JGI IMG/M metagenome (GOLD analysis project Ga0247843, IMG submission 192420) | Freshwater microbial communities from meromictic Lake La Cruz, Castile-La Mancha, Spain - LaCruzMarch2017_8m | ecosystem: Environmental > Aquatic > Freshwater > Lake | place: Spain...
ATCGTCACCATGGATGGGGATTTGCAAAATGACCCCCAAGACATCCCCCAGTTGGTCGATAAATTGCTGCGCGAAGACTTGGACTTGGTCGCCGGCTGGCGACAAAATCGGCAAGATGGTCTGCTGCTGCGCAAGATCCCCTCCAGACTGGCCAATCGCCTCATCAGGCGCGTCAGTGGTCTGCAATTCCAAGACCTGGGCTGCAGCCTGAAAGCCTTTCGCACCAGCGTGTTGCGCAAAATCCGGCTTTATGGCGAGATGCACCGCTTCATCCCTGCCTGGATGGCCACCGTCACCTCCCCTGATCGCATGGACGAGTTGGCCGTTAGCCACCGACCTCGAACCAAGGGCCAATCCAAATACGGCATCTCCAGAACCATTCGGGTCCTGGTCGACTTGCTGTCGATCCATTTCTTTTTGAACTTTGGCACACGCCCGGGACACTTCTTTGGCGGACTGGGCTTGTTGGTCGGTGCAGTCGGCACGCTGATCCTGGCTTACCTGGCGGTCATCAAATGGATGGGCGAAGACATCGGTACCCGGCCCCTGATGTTTGTGGGTTTTTTCTGCATCGTCTCTGGCCTGCAGTTCATCACCACAGGGGTGTTGTCGGAAATGCTGATGCGCACTTATTTTGACGGGGGACAGTCGCTGGCTTACCACACCCGGGACTTGACCACCCTGGACGACAACGCAGGATGGCATGCCACACCTTGAATCCACGCCCAGCTTGACTGCCAAGCCTCCCATCTGGGCCATCCCTTTGGCCTTGGGTTTGCTGGTGTTTCTGCTCATGGGATTGGGCCAGCCCCCCTTGTTCGATGTTGACGAGGGGGCTTTCTCCGAAGCGACCCGGGGCCTGCTGTCGTCGGGTGATTGGGGCCACACCACGCTCAATGGTTTGGACCGCTTTGACAAACCCATTGGCGTCTATTGGCTGCAAGCCCTCAGTGGGGTGCTGTTGGGGCCGACCGAGTTGGCCATGAGACTGCCCTCGGCTTTGGCCACCTGGTTGGGTGCGCTGGCCCTTTGGCGATGCATCGCTGGTCAATGGGGTGTTCGGACTGGCGCTTGGGCAGCCATCATCCATGTCACCAGTTTTGGCAGCTGGGCCATGGCCCACGCGGCCACGGCGGACGCGGTGCTGGGCATGTTCCTGATGCTGAGCGCCATCGACCTGTGGCGATACCTCCAAACTGAAGACTTGAAGGCATTGCGCTGGCTCGCCTTGTGGGTCGGCGCGGGGCTGCTGGTCAAAGGGCCAGTCGCCCTCTTGATCCCAGCGGCCAGCCTGCTCATCCACTGCCTTGTGTCTGGTCAATGGGCGGTTTGCCGCAAAGCACTGCTCGATGTGCGCGCTTGGCTTTGCATGCTGGCCATGGCTTTGCCGTGGTACGCCTACGCCGTATGGCGGCACGGCGAGGATTTCGTGCAAGGCTTCATTTTGAAGCACAACGTCGAGCGTTTTACCGCCCCGATGGAAGGGCATGGCGGCCATTGGCTTTACTTCGTGATTGTGGCACCCATTTTGTGGATGCCCTGGACGTCGCTGTTGCTGGCCTGGTGGGGCCGCTGGCAGGCACTGTGGGGCCATGCACTGACCCGTCACGCCTTGATCTGGACTGTTTTTGTGCTGGTTTTTTTCAGTTTTTCCGGCACCAAGCTGCCTCACTATGGCATCTATGCCGCACCCGGGGTTGTGCTGTTGCTGACAGTCGCTTTGGAGAACATGCGAACTTGGCATGCCGGGCTGTGCGCATTGGCCTTGCTGGCCTGGCAGGCCGTGTTGGTCGGACTTCCCTGGTTCTGGATGACTTTTCCTGAGCAGGTTCCGCAGGCGCTGAGGCCTATTTTCCGGCATGGCCTGGACACTTTGCCACTGGTCACGATTGCCACCCTCTGGGGCCTGCTGGCGCTGACCCTGCTGATCTGGCGCGCCAAAATGCCCCGCTTGGGCGTGGCCGACATGCTGTCGGGCATGGCCTTGGTCCATGGCACGGTCTTGGCCTTGGTCGTTTGGCCGTGGTGGGCCAACACCCTGCAGGGACCCATCAAAGCCTTGGGACTGGAAGCAAGAAATTGGCCGTCCTCCGTGGGGCAAATCGGAGGCAACTGGCCCTCCTTTGCCTTTTACCGTCAACAAGCACTGCTCCCCAAAGGCACTCCAGCAAGCTTGTACCTGGCCCCTGAGTCTCAAGTCCCGCCCGGTGCTCGGGTGTGGGCCAAGAACAAGGGCATGGTTTTGTTCCAAACTGAAACGGCTTCCCGGCCATGAACACATCCCCATCCAGATTTGGCGCAACCGAGCGGCGCAACACGCTCCTTTTTGTGGTCGCTTTGGTGGTGGGGTCCGGGCTCTGGCGACTTGCGGCCACCTGGTGGAGCGGGGCCGGGCTGTTTGTTGACGAAGCCCAATACTGGGACTGGTCACGCGATCTGGCTTGGGGCTATTTTTCCAAGCCGCCGGTTTTACCCTCACTCATGCGGCTGTCCACATGGATCGGCGGCGACAGCTTGACCGGCGTGCGCTGGCTGGTGGTGTTGATCTGGACACTGACCCCTTTGGTTCTGTGGCGGCTGACGCGGGATATGCTGCGCGATGGCACCGATTTGGATGGCCACTCCCGCTTGATCGCGGGTGCCTGGGCCGCAGCGCTGTGCAGCGCCATGCTGGCCTTTGCGCTGCTGGGGCAGGTGAGCACAACCGATGGCCCCCTTCTTTTTTTCTGGTCCCTGGTCATGTGGTCCTTCTGGCGGGCCCAACAAACGCCTGAGAATCTCACTTCTTGGGCCCTGGTGGGCCTGTTCCTGGCCTTGGCCGTCCTGTCCAAGTACACCGCCATGGCCGCTGGCGTCAGCCTGGTGTGGCTGGCATGGCATTTGCGCCAGCGCTTGATCTTGCGGGGCTTGTTGCTGGCCTTCATGATTTGCGCCGTTTTACTGAGCCCTCATTTGGCCTGGAACCACCGCAATGCTTGGCCCACCCTCAGGCACACCACCGAACTGCTGGGTTCGGGCCAGGGCGCCGATGCGGCATCGCCTTGGGCCTCGGCCTTGGTCTACATCCTCAGCCAGGGTGTGCTCATCGGGCCTGTTGTGCTCGTGGTGGCCCTGCTCTGGCTGATCCTGTACTGGCGCAATAGCCCGGCACCACCCATGGCGACACGCGGACCTGCGGGTCGCCTGTCCTTGATGGGTTGGAGCTGGTCTTGGGCGTGGCCGATATGGCTGGCGGGTTTGCTCCAGTCTCTTTGGGGAAAATCCCAGATGAACTGGCCTGCTCCGGCTTTGCTGGCACTGGCCTTGATGATGGCCCTTTGGCGCGTCAGACGCCCGACTTTGACATGGACCGGGCCTTGGGTGGTTTGGATTACGGGCACCTTGGTGGGTGCCACCATCTCTCTGGCCGGTGACTGGCGGCAGCATCTGATTCCTGGCAGCACGGGACCACGCTGGGACCTGTGGTCCAGGGCCAAAGGCTGGGACAGTGCCTTGCTTGCCCTGAGCCCATACACAGCCCAATTTCCGGCTTTGCAGATCGTTTCCGCAGAGCGTGCGCTCATTGCGCATGCCGCCTACGCATGGCGCGACCAGGACCGCCGCGTCCAAGCGTGGTCACCCGCCGTGTCACCTGCGCACCACTACGAGATGGTCAACCCCTACGACCCCAAGCACCCCCAAAATGCCAGGGCCTCGGTGCTGATGATCTCCAACGATGAAACACCTTGGGGCCACCCATGGCTTGAATTTTTCCCTCACCGGCATTTGCTCCATCGACACACCGAAGCGGGCAGAACTGTTTTCCTCTGGAAGCTGGACCCCCATTGAAACCCCGTTACCGCTCCTGGCTCGCATGGACCGCCCTGTTGCTGGCCTCATGCTTCATTGTCCTGCTCTGGCCCGAATTAGACCTCTGGGTGGCCCAACAGTTCTATGAAGAAAGAGGCACCTTTCCTGCTGGCGATTGGGTTTGGGTCCAGGCCACTTACGTCTGGGCACCCCGGGTGGGCATGGCATTGACGCTGTGCGCCTTGCTCGTGATTGTGGCACGCTGGATCCAACCCACTCAGGTGCTCAGGGGCGTCTGGCGAAAATCTCTTGCTTGGCTCTTGGTGGTCGTGCTTGGCGTGGGGCTACTGGTCCACGAGGGGCTAAAAAATCAGGTCGGTCGCCCCCGCCCTGCCCACACCCTCAGCATGGGTGGGGATGCCCCTTTCATTCCTGCACTGCACAGCAGTCACCTGTGCCAGCGCAACTGCTCGTTCGTCAGTGGTCACGCCGCCATCGGCTTTTGCATCATGACCTTGGGGCTGTGGTCAGCGCCCGCAGCCCGCAGGCGTTGGTGGATTCTCGGGACTCTGGCCGGCACCTTGATTGGTCTGGGACGGATCATGCAGGGAGGACACTTCCTGAGCGATGTGGTTTTTTCGATGGTGGCCATTTGGGGTACCAATTTATTGATCCGGCACATCTGGCTTCATTGGCGCCTTTACCAGCTGAAACGCACATGAAATTTCGGCACTCTCACTGCGCCAGTGCGCCACCGATGGAACGCCTCAGAGTTTGCTGAGCAAGGCTTGCCCCATTTGGATGCGTTGCCCGAGCACGATGTCAGGTGCCAAGGCAAAGCCTTTGGGCACAAACACCAAAATGGTCGAGCCGTGCTCGAACCAGCCCATTTCCTGGCCCTTGGCATAGACCGCATCACAGGGCATTTCATTCGGGCCTTTGTAGCGCAGGTTGAGCAACACATCGACCGCATGAAAGCGCATGCTGGCCACCAACACCGCCGCCACGGGCACGATCAAGAACGGCACGCCCTCTTGCGTTTGCATGTGCAAGACCGCCCGTTCGTTTTTGCAAAACAGCTCTTGTACGCGCGCCAGTGCCACCGGGTTCACATTCCAGGTGTCGCCCGAGATGTAAGTCACATGCTGCAGCTGCACGTCGTGCGGCGCATGGAAACGGTGGTACATGCTGCTGGTCAGGCGCAAGGTGATGTAGGTGCCCCCTTCCAGCGCGGCAGGCCAATGCTGACAGCGCGCGGATGTACCCAGCAAAGTGTCCAACTGGTAAGGAAAACCTTTGGCCTGAAAAACCTGGCCCTGCGTGATCGTGCCGCAGGCCCCCACGATGGCATCGCAAGGCGAGGTCATGCGCGTGGGGTCCAGGTTGACCACCCGCGCCCCGGGCTTGAGCTCACGCGTGAAGCACGCATGCAAGCTGTCAAATTGCGTGTGCTTGGCTTCGCTCAAATCCAGATCACTGAACCAGCGCCAAACCGCCATGGACGACTTGACCACCCAGGGGTGTCGGATCTTGCTCCACCAGCCCATGAATCGGGTCAGGGTGATGCGCGGGATGCGGTTGGTGAGCAAGAAATTCAGGTCTTCTTGCAGCATCCATTTTTGAAAAAGTCGGCGAATCTTCATCATGTTGTCACTCAATTTGAATAAAAAGAAATTTTGTTGTCACAAGGAGCTTGACTGTGAACCCCACTTGGATCAGTTTGGGCATATTGGCCGCTTTTGCACCAGCCATTCACCAACGCCTTCAACTCTCGCGCGCCAAACACCCTTCTTTGGCAGGGCATTCGCGGATGGCCAAACGCTTGGCACGCTGGCTGCCTGGCTACAGTTTCAATGAAACCGAATTTTTCGGTTGCGACGGTGCGCCCCTGGACATTCAAGCCCAACGCCGTGCCTCTTTCATGGGCTTGGCCGACACTTTGCAAAAACGCCACCGCTTGAGCATAGAAGCCACCGCTGCCGCGCGTGAAAACATCTCGGACATGCAATTCATTGCGGCCTACCGTGTGCCCTTTCAGTTCAGCCCCGTGGTGCGTGAGCATCTGAAAGTAGGCTCGTTCTGGCAGTCGGCCCAAGGCGTGCAAGTCACAGACCTGGACGGTCAAGTCTTTTACGACCTGACCGGCTCTTATGGCGTCAATGTTTTCGGCGCTGATTTTTACAAACGCACCATGTCCGAAGGCATGGCGCGCACGGAAAGCTTGGGACCCGTCCTGGGCTCTTACCACCCTGTGGTGGCCAGCAATGCAGAAAAACTCAAAGTCATCTCGGGTTTGGACGAAGTGTCTTTTCACATGTCGGGCACCGAGGCCGTCATGCAGGCCGTTCGCTTGGCCCGGTACCACACCCGCCGCAAAAACATCGTGCGATTTTGCGGGGCTTACCACGGTTGGTGGGAGGACGTGCAGCCCGGCCCGGGCAACCCGATGCCACCGCGCGAAACCTACACGCTGAGCGAGATGAGCGAACGCAGCTTGAAAGTGCTGCGTACCCGCAAAGACATTGCCTGCGTGCTGATCAACCCATTGCAGGCGCTGCACACAAACGTCAACGCGCCAGGCGACTCGACCCTGGTGGACAGCAGCCGACGCGCCGCTTATAACCGCGAGGCTTACACCGCTTGGCTCAAGGCCTTGCGACAGGTCTGCACAGAACGCGGCATTGCGCTGATTTTTGACGAAGTCTTTTTGGGCTTCCGTTTGGCAGCAGGTGGCGCGCAAGCCTACTTTGGCGTGCAAGCGGACATGGTCACTTATGGGAAAACATTGGGCGGTGGATTTCCTGTCGGCGTGATCTGTGGCAAACGCGTGTGGATGCGCCGTTTTGATGAAAAACGTCCAGCAAACATCTGCTTTGCGCGTGGCACGTTTAATGCCCATCCTGCGGTTATGGGCGCCATGTCGGCATTTTTGGATCAATTGCAAACGCCAGAAGTCCGAGCCATTTACGAAGGACTGGATGAGCGCTGGAATGCCCGCGCCACCCAATTCAACAGCACCATGCAAGCGCATGGCTTGCCCTTGCAAGCGGCCAACATGTCGAGCGTCTGGACACTCTTTTATACCCAGCCCAGCCGGTACAACTGGATGCTGCAGTACTACCTCAGGCTGCATGGATTGGCGCTCAGTTGGGTGGGAACGGGTCGTTTGATCTTCAGCCTCAACTACAGCGACGCTGACTTTGAAGCGGTGCTTCAAAAGTTTGTCTTAGCCTGTCAAGACATGCAGCGCGATGGCTGGTGGTGGCATGCCCCAGAGATCACCAACAAATCCATCCGCCGCAGCATCCTCAAGGAAACACTGTTTCGCTGAAGACAAACCCCGGTTCACTGTGGCCCAGTGAACCGGGGTGATGAACCCTCAGCGGCCGGAGTGAAAAGTGCTGTCAGCGAAGCGCTGACCGCGCAACAACTGCCATGGCGCTCTGTGGTAGAGATAGATGTCATGGAAGGGATCGGTGATGATCTTGGTCATCCAGACCAGTCCGGTTTGCACGTCATACAGGAAAAACAAATGCACTGTGCGGAACAGCAATGCCGCCGCACCCAAGTACAACCAGGCAAAACCCACAGCCCGCAAAAACTCAAACCAGGTGTCATGCACCGGCAGCAAGCCCATGAAGCCAGGATTCATGTAGATGGCCAAAGGCAAAAGAGCCCAGACACTCAACAACACCACCTTGCGGCGCAGGTTATAGCCCACCTTGATCTCTTCCTTGAAGTCGTTGGTGGCTTCGTTGACGTGGTCATAGCCCAAGGGTTCAAAGAAGAAGTGACCGGCTTGTCTGGAGGTCATGGAGACCATCCAGGCCAGCAACGCAGCCATGGCCGGATCGATCCACAGCATGCCGTAAGCCACCACAAAAGCCATGGCACTGAGCAAGTGCAGGGACTGGTTGATGCGGCAATGGTGGTAGTAGCGGTGATCGTCCCAACGCTGCACTTCCAAAGCTTTCAAAAAATCTTTCACAGAAACCCCTTTAGTTGAACGTATGAAGATCATCATCAATTCGTGTGAAAAATCAGTGACAAGGCTTTTGTCATCAAACTGTTAAAACCTGCGTTCACCATAGGGGCATGCAAGAACAAGACAATGCGACCTACTGGGTTGAAAACTTTGTGCCCGCCAACGCACCACTGCGCATTGCGGTGGTGACCGAAACCTGGCCCCCCGAGGTCAATGGCGTTGCTCTGACGCTTTCGCGCCTGATCCAAGAGCTGAGCCAACGCCAACACACGATCCAGCTCCTGCGCCCCCGGCAAGACCGCCATGAAACCGAAAGCCATCGGGAGGGCTGGAGTGAACTGCTGCTCAAAGGCATGCCCATCCCACGCTACCCCCAGCTCAAGCTGGGGTTCCCCAGCAAAAAGTCATTGATCCAGGCCTGGAGTCTGCAGCGGCCCGACTTGGTGCACATCGCCACCGAGGGGCCACTGGGCTGGTCGGCCCTGCAAGCGGCCAGGGTCTTGCGTTTGCCTGTCACCTCCGACTTCAGAACCAATTTTCAAAGCTACAGCAAACACTATGGCGTCGGTTGGCTGCAAAAACCCATCGTGGCTTACTTGCGGAAATTTCACAACCGCACCTTGTGCACCATGGTGCCCACCCAAGCCATGCACGACCAGCTCAAGATCTTGGGGTTTCACAACCTTCAGGTGGTGGCCCGCGGCGTGGATACGCAGCTGTTCACACCCGACAAACGCAGCACCAGCTTGCGCAGCCAATGGCACGCCGATGACCAGACCCTGGTCATTTTGTCGGTGGGGCGCTTGGCGGCAGAAAAAAATCTGGATTTGACGGTCAAAACCTACCAGGCCATGAAACAAAACAACCGTCCGGTGAAACTTGTTTTTTGCGGAGATGGCCCCTACCGGTCCAAACTCCAGGCCGAGTGCCCAGAGGCCATCTTCATGGGCATGGCCAGCCAAGCACAATTGGCCGTGGCCTACGCCAGTGCCGATTTGTTCATGTTCCCCAGCCTCACCGAAACCTTCGGCAACGTGACCTTGGAAGCCCTGGCCAGCGGCACCCCAGTCCTGGCATTTGACTGCGCCGCCGCCAAAGAAGTGATTGATGACGAACACAATGGCTGGCTCGTTCCAGGTGAAGATGCACAACGCTTTGTCTTGCGTGCCTTGGCCATCACACAAAAAGCATCGACCTTGCAAGCGGCTCGACTGAACGCAGCGGCCAGCATTCGGAAATGGGAATGGTCCAGCATCGCCAACGAGGTGGAGAACATGTTCCGAAGGGTTCTGACGGGTGCACTAGCTGAGCGTTGAATCCCGCGTTGCACCCCGCTTTCCTGCCTTGCGGCGCCAAGGCAAAACGGCCAGCCACAAGGGCAGTGACAAGCACAGCATCATGGCGAGCAGAGGCCAATCCCAGGCCAACAGCAAGCTGTACAAGCCCAGCATCACCAACACACTCAGGTTTTCGTTAAAGCCCTGCACGGCAATCGAACGTCCAGGCGGCATGATCTTGAGTCCCCGGTGTTGCAACAAGGCATTCATGGGCACCAGCAACATGCCACCCGCCCAGCCTGCCGCCAGCATCATGGGCACCGCCAGCCACACGCTTTGTGTCAGGGCCAAAGCAGGCATCAAGCAAGCCAACACCACGGCCCAGACCCTCTGCCTTCGGGCATGAAAGATACGGCAGGTGAGCGCCGCCATGACGGCGCCACCGATCACCCCCAATGCCACCAGACCCTGCAAATAAGCCCCGGCTTGCAAAGTCAAGCCTGCCTGCGTCTGCGCCCACACCAGGACCAAGAACTGCAGCACAGCACCCACACCCCAGCTGAACGTCGTGACCCGCAAAGACACGCCCCCCAAGGGGTCTCGCCACAGGTTCAAGTGGTTGACCCAAAAAGCCGACCAACGCATATCCGCCCAAGACCACGCCGATTGCCTGGGCGAGCGCAAGGCATACATCCCACTGTTGAGCACTGCAGAAATCACATACAACAGGCAGATCACGCCCAAACCAAAACCGATTTGGGTTTCAACCAGCCAATCGGTTGTGGCCCAAGCCAAGACACTTTGGAGCCCATCATCCCCCCAAGACCCTGAGCCCATCAGCCAACCGCCCAACACCACGCCCCATAAAACGGAGAGCACCACCGACACCTCTAAAAAGGCATTGGCTTTGACCAGACTGGCCGAAGGCACGGTTTCAGTGAGCAAGCCATATTTCGCCGGGGCATAGACAGAGGCCGCAAAGCCAGTCAGGGCAAAGGCCACCAGAGGGCTCACGCCGATCCACAACAAGACGACCGACACCAACTTCAACAAATTCATCGCCATCATGACGTGGCGTTTTTGAAAGGCATCGGCCACAGGCCCCACCACGCTGGCCAACACCACATAGGACAAAGTGAAGGCCATTTTCAGCAAGGGAGCCCACCATCCTGGGTGGCCTTGCTCCTGCAAAAAGTAAATGCCCAGCAACAAAAAGGCGTTGTCTGCCAGCCCACTGAAAAACTGGGCCAGGATCAAAAAAGCAAAGCCCTTAGGCATTCATGAGTTCAACAGCGGCGGGCGCTTCGGCCTGAAGGCCGAAATCCATCAGTTGCGCCAAATCATTGCGCCTGCCCACACCCTGGTACGCCACACCCAATTGGCTCAGGGCGTCTGGGTTGTAGAGGTTTCTGCCGTCCAGAATGAAGGGTTTGCGCATCAGGGCCTTCATGGCCTCGAAATCCGGGTTGTGGAAATTCTTCCACTCGGTCAACACCATCAAGGCGTCGGCGCCCTCCAAGGCCTGCATGTCTGAAGCAGCCAATTCAAAGCGCTCCAGCAGATGCGGCTCTTGACTCAGATCCAAACGCAAAGCCTGCAAGGCATGCGGGCCTGCCACAGGATCGAAAGCACTGACTTGTGCACCGCGCAACAACAATTGACGAATCACCACGCGGCTGGGTGCCTCGCGCATGTCATCCGTGTTGGGCTTGAAAGCCAAGCCCCAAACCGCAATTTTCCGACCCGTCAAATCGGGCCCCATGCGCTGCGTCAATCGGTCCACCAAAATTGTTTTCTGTCGCTCATTGACCAACTCCGTGGCACTGACCACCGCCATGCTGTGCCCATGGGACTTGGCGGTGTTGACCAGCGCCTGCGTGTCCTTTGGAAAGCAACTGCCCCCATAGCCACAACCCGCATACAAAAAGCTGTGGCCAATGCGACTGTCAGCCCCAATGCCCCGGCGAATGTGGTCCACATCGGCGCCCAACACATCGGCCAGGTTGGCCATTTCATTCATGAACGAGATGCGAGCGGCCAGCATGGCATTGGCCGCGTATTTGGTCAACTCGGCACTGCGCACATCCATCCACACGGTGCGGGCATGGTGGCGGTTGAAGCTGGCATACAAATCACCCATCATGCGGCGACTGCGGGCCTGGTGCAGGCCCTCATCCACGCCCACCACAATGCGGTCTGGCCGCATGAAATCATCAATGGCGGCGCCTTCTTTGAGGAATTCCGGATTGGACACCACGTCGAACAATTCTGGCGACATGCCCCTGTGCACCAACTCATGCGCGATCGCAGCACGCACTTTGTCGGCCGTCCCCACCGGCACCGTGGATTTGTTGACCACCAACTTGAAGCCCTTCAGGTGCCGGCCAATCGTGGCCGCCACCGACAAGACGTGCCCCAAGTCGGCCGAACCATCTTCGGCCGGTGGCGTGCCCACAGCGATGAACAGGATGTCGCCATGCTCGATCGCCTCACAAGCATCGCTGGTAAAGCGAATGCGTCCATCGGCCCGATTGCGCGTGAGCAGTTCTTTGAGGCCAGGCTCGTAAATCGGCACTTCACCTTCTTGCAAGGCACGAATTTTTTCTTCATCCTTGTCCAAGCACACCACTTTGAAACCCAGGTCAGACAAGCAGGCGCCTGTGACCAAACCGACATAACCCGAACCTACGATCGTGATGCGCATAATGCTCTCCAGTTGATGGGAACATCATTGTGTTTGAGCGTGAAAACTTGGTGTCAAATTCATGAAGAAACGGCGACACGCATCGGGCTATCGCTGTGTCAAGACCACACCCCAGTCATCAAATCAAGGCTTTTCTGACCCGTGCAGATATCCACTCACTGAACACCACCGTGACCAAGATCAAAATCAGCAGCATCGTGACCTTGGGCCAAGCCAAGGTGGCCAACGCGCCTTCTAGCTTCACGCCAATGCCGCCCGCACCCACCAAGCCCAAGACGGTGGATTCACGGATGTTGATGTCCCAGCGGAACACGCTGATGCCCGCCAAAGTGGGGGCCACTTGCGGCACCACACCCCAAGCCATGGTCTGCGCACTGGATGCCCCAGTCGCTTCAATGGCCTCGACCTGATCAGCGTCGATTTCTTCGATGGCCTCGTACAGCAGTTTGCCGATGAAGCCAATGGAGCGCAGGGCGATAGCCAAGATGCCTGCCAACACGCCGGGCCCCAAAATCGCCACCAACAACAAGGCCCAAATGAGCGAGTTGATCGAGCGCGAGGCCACGATCACAAGCAGGGCTACCGGGCGAATGAAGGTGGCACTGGGGGTGGTGTTGCTGGCGGCTAAAAAGGCGATGGGCACGGCCATCACCAAACCCAACAAGGTGCCCAAGGTGGCGATGTTGATGGTTTCCCACAAAGGCCACCACAACTCATGCACCGACGACCACGCGGGGGGCATCATGCGCGAGCCTATGTCTTTGAACTGGGCCGGTGCATCGACCACAAAAGCCCAAATGGTGTCTTGGGTCATGACCTGGAAGGTCCAGCTCACAAAAGCCAAGACCAAGACCCACAGCATGAACACCGCCAGCTCAGACTTGGGCGAGCGTTTGCGCCACACAGCGGCTTTCAAAGCACTGCTCATTGGATGTACTTTCTCAGCCGTCCCGAGCTGTATTCGGCGAACATGACGATGACAATGATCACCCACAAAATGGCGGCTGCAGAGTCAAACTCATAGCGGTCCATGGCGGTGTTGAGCGTAGCCCCAATGCCACCCGCCCCCACAATGCCAATCACCGCCGACTCGCGGAAATTGATATCGAGCCGGTACAAGGACAAACCCAGCAAGCGGGGCATGACTTGGGACAACACCGCAAAGTCCAACACTTGCCCATAGCCCGCACCCGTGGCTCGCAAGGCTTCGAGTTGCGAGGCCTGAATTTCTTCGATGTCCTCAGCCATGAGTTTGGCCATGAAGCCAATGGTGGCAAAGGTCAAGGTCAAGAAACCCGCGAAGGGGCCAAAGCCAAACATGGCCACCAAAAAGATCGCCACAATGATTTCGTTCAAGGTGCGCGACAAAGCAATGAAGCCACGGCAGAACAGGTAAATCCAGGTCGGGGCCAAATTGCGCGAAGCCCCCACGGCCACAGGTATGGACAGCAAAACACCCAAGGCAGTGGACGTCACCGTCATGGTCAGGCTTTCCTGAAAGCCCAGCGCGATATCCCCCCATCGGCTGGAAAAGTCGGGGTACATGAAGCCTTGTACAAAGGCCCAGCCGCGGTCCAATCCCAGCACCATGCGGGCCCAATTGACCTCGACCGAACCGATGGCCAGCACCAGGTAAATCAACGCGCCGATGTAAAGGGCCCAGCGGGTGCGCCAACTGGCAATGAAGGGGGGGGGCGTCCAGGCACGCATGGGCCGTGCAGCCAACGGCGGCGTCTCAGCGCTCATGCGACGGTCAGGGCCAGGTTGTTTTCTTCACGGTCCTGTGACGCCTCTGCAGTGGCTTGCATGCGCAGGGTGATGGCAGTCCAGTCTTCGTCGCCATAAATGCGCGTCAGCACGTCTCGGTCGACTTGCGATGCGGGTCCATCAAACACCACACTGCCCGCGCGCAAACCCACGATGCGTGGCAAAAATTCGGTGGCCAACACCACATCGTGGATGTTGACGATCGCGGCAAGTCCGCGTTCATGGCACAGCTCCAAAATCAACCGCATGATTTGGCGAGACGTCTTGGGGTCCAGGCTCGCAGTGGGTTCATCCACCAACAGCAACTTGGGGCTTTGCATCAAAGCGCGGGCAATGCCCACGCGCTGGCGTTGCCCGCCCGACAGCGCATCGGCGCGCTTGTTCTCCATGCCGCTCAGGCCCACGCGCTCGAGCAGCGCATAGGCTTGCGCAATGTCTTGGGCTTCGAAGCGCCGAAACCAACTGGCCCAAAACCCGGTGTACCCAAGCCGACCCGACAACAGGTTTTCCATCACGGTCAAACGCTCGACCAGGGCGTATTCCTGAAAAATCATGCCAATGTGCCGACGCGCCTGGCGCAGCCCGGACGATCCCAAGGCCCCCAAGTCTTGGCCATCGAGCACGATCTGCCCTGCCGTGGGCTGCACCAGCCGGTTCACGCAACGGATGAGCGTGGATTTTCCCGCGCCCGAGGGCCCGATCAAACCCAAAACTTCACCCGAGGCCACGCTCAAGCTCACGCTTTTGAGCGCGAGGTCACCTGTGGGGTAGCGCTTGTCCAACTGTTGCAACTGCAGCATGTGAGCGCTTTACTTGCAGGCGTAGCTGACGTTCATGGCCTGGTCGATTTCACGCACCACAGCCCAATGCTGTTTGTAAGTGATGGGCATGAATTTTTCTTGGGGTGGCTCGGCCTTGTTGAATTCGGCCGCCAATGTGGTCCCCGCCCAATTGAAGGAGAAGAAGGCTTGCTTGATCTTCTCAGCCAATTCGGGCTTCAAGTTGTACACATACCCATAGCCCGTGGTGGGGAAAGACTGTGACTTGTAGATCACCTTGGTTTGCTCAGGCTTGACCACACCACGAGATTCCATGCGCAGTTTCACCGAATTGGCGATCGCGGCTGCGGGGTAGTCTTTGTTGGCCACACCCAAAATGGAGTTGTCGTGCTTGCCGCTGAACACGGGCGTGAAGTCCTTGCCCGCTTCCATCTTGAATTGCTGACGCATCAAAGCCGAAGGGGCTTTATAGCCTGAGTTGGAGGTCTCGGACGTAAAGGCGATGCGCTTGCCCTTGATGTCTTCGATTTTTTCGATGCCACTGCCGGGGTGGGTGATGAACTCCATCTCGTAGCCAAAGCGGTTGTCATTGGAGGCCATCATGGCAAAAGGCACAAAACCGGCGCAGTTGACGGCGATGGGGTTGGAGCCGGTGTTGAAACCTGAGACGTGCAAGCGGCCTGCGCGCATGGCTTCGAGTTGAGCAGCGTTGCTTTGGACCGGGAAGAACTGAACGCGTTTGCCGGTGACTTTGGACAAGTGGTCCAAGAAGGGCGCCCAGACAGGGGCGTACACAGCGGGATCTTCAACCGGGGTGTAGGCAAACACCAAAGTGGCGGGGTCGATCCACTGCTTGGGGTCAGTGGGCGCATCGGCCACCATGTCGCCGTTGGCGTCCTTGAAACGGGCATCCATTGCCTGCGCTTGGAAAGACACCAAGGTCACCGCCCCCACCATCCAGTTCAAAAAATTGTTGCGCATGATTCACCTTTATGTAGAAAAAAACAGCTTGCAAATGCTTTGTGACACCCATGTGAAAAATTCAAGTCTGGAAATTCAGCTCAATGGTCAGATCAGCCCTGTTGAGTTATCACCCGACTTAAAGGCATCAACAACATGAAGGTAGAACCTTTGCCCAGTTCACTTTGAATTCTCAACTCACCCCCGTGGCGTTGCATGACGTGCTTGGTGATGGCCAGGCCCAAGCCCGTGCCACCGGTTTCTCTGGAACGACTGCGGTCCACCCGGTAAAAACGCTCGGCCAAACGCGGCAAATGCTCGGCCGCAATGCCTGGGCCTGAGTCCTTGACAGTGAACATCAAACCCTCGGGGGTGCTGGACCATTGGGTCTGGATGCCCCCCCCCAAAGGGGTGTAACGGATCGCATTGCTGACCAAATTGGAGACCGCGCTCAACAGCTCCGAACGCGCACCCAGCAAATACACATCGGGCACCGGGGCAAATTCCAATTGGTGCACAGGCCCCTCGGCTTTGTTGGCCATCCATTCCGAGAAAGCCTGCCCTTCGGTGGTCACTTGCAGCATCAAAGCCGCCAAAGAGACCTTTTCCTGCGTACTGGGCAATTGGCTGCCTTCCAGTTGCGACAGCATCAACAAGTCGGCCACCAAGGATTGAATGCGGTCCGATTGTGCCGACATGAGTTGCAGGTAGTGCTGGGTTTCGTCTTTCTCCAAGGGGATGGATTGCAGGGTTTCTACAAAGCCACTGAGCACCGTCAAGGGTGTGCGAATTTCATGCGACACGTTGGCCACAAAATCACGGCGCATGGCATCGGCCTGCGCAACGGCCGTGATGTCGCGCGTCAAAAGCAGCGAACGCCCTTCCCCGTAGGCGTGCAACTGAACCGACAGTTTTTGGAGGTTCATGGCCGAACTGACGCGGCCCTCAATGACCGCCTCCGAAGCGTGGTTGTCCTGCGCAAAATACCGCGCAAACACCGGATCTCGCACCAGGTGCACGATGTGCTGCTGACGGTCTCTTTGTGCGTCCAGCCCCAGATGCGCCGCAGCGGTGTCGTTGCACCATTCGATGCGGGCTTCATCGTCCAGCAAAACCACGCCATTGGGGGAAGCCTGAATGGCCAGCAAAAAATCCTGCAGCTGTTTTTGGTGCACGGCGGCCAGCCTTTGCTGCTGGCGCAGCAAGCGCTGCACGCGCTCAGCGATCTCCCGCCAAACACCCGTCCAAGGTGGGTCTGGGTGCAAAACCGGCGTACTCAGCCATTGCTCGAGCCGGTCCAGCTTCCACTGCAGCATGGCGCCGTGAATGACCAAAGCCAACAAGGCCCCCACAAAGGCCCCCAGGGCCCCGCCCAGAAACCAGCCTGTCGTTCCCGCCAAGCCCGCTACAAGGAGCATTTCGAGAATCGAGGAAAACATGCTGAACCTGGCTTCAAACGGTGGGATTGGAGGTGAAACGGTAGCCCGCACCGCGCACGGTCTCGATCATGTGACCCGCCTCGCCCAGCGACTCACGCAGCCGTTTGACGTGCACATCCACCGTGCGCTCTTCAATATAAACGTGGTCACCCCACACTTTGTCGAGCAAGCCCCCCCGGCTGTGCACCCGCTCGGGGTGACGCATCAGGTAGTGCAACAGCTTGAATTCAGTGGGCCCCACCTTCAGGGGTTTGTCGGCCAAATTGACGCGGTGCGTGTCGGCATCGAGTTGCAAGTCGCCCATTTTGACGACACCTCCCGAAGCCTCGGGCACGCGGCGGCGCAACACCGCACGGATGCGGGCCAGCAACTCACGCGGCGAAAACGGTTTGACGATGTAATCGTCAGCGCCCGCATCCAGCCCAGCCACCCGGTCGGCCTCGTCACCCCGCGCGGTCAGCATCAAGATAGGCACAGCCTTGGTGCGTGCCGAAGCACGCCATTTGCGCGCCAGGGTCAAACCACTCTCGCCCGGCAGCATCCAGTCCAACAAGATCACGTCAGGCAAGATCTCATCGAGCTCGCGCTGGGCGGTTTCGGCGTCGATGGCCCACACCGGCTGAAAGCCGTTGTGCCGCAAATTCACCGCAATCAGTTCGGCGATGGCAGGCTCGTCCTCGACAATCAGAATGCGTGGGATGGTTCTCATAGAACCGCTTTTTCAACGTCGGTCAACGCGGTGTGACGCACGTCAGCACCCTTGACCACGTAGATGACAAACTCGGCGATATTCTTGGCATGGTCGCCAATGCGTTCAATGGCCTTGGCCACGAACAGCAGGTCCAGACTGGCCGAAATCGTGCGCGGGTCTTCCATCATGTAAGTGATCAGTTTGCGCACAAAGCCGTTGAACTCGGCGTCGATCAAGTCGTCTTCTTTCAAAATGACCAGCGCGGTGTTCACATCCAGGCGGGCAAAGGCATCGAGTGCTTTGCGCAGCAAGGCAGTGGCCAGATCGGCCGCTACCCGCAACTCAGACGATGGAAGATTGCGCGGACTGCCCTGCTCCAGGATCTGCTTGACCATGCGCGCGATGCGCTCGGCCTCATCGCCTGCTCGCTCCAAGTTACCGGTGATTTTGGAGATGGCCATCAGCAAGCGCAGATCGCGCGCCGTGGGCTGACGGCGCGCAATGATCGATGCCAATTCGGCATCAATTTCCACTTCCAGCGCATTGACCTGTCGTTCTGTGGCCACCACTTGTTCAGCCACTTCGGAGCTGAACTGGGCCAGCGCGTACACCGCGTGGCGGGTTTGCGATTCAACCAGACCACCCAGCTCCAGAACGCGAGAAGAAACGCCGGTGAGTTCGGCATCGAATTGACTTGAAATGTGCTTGTCCATGGTGCGCTCCTGATCAGCCGAAACGGCCGGTGATGTAGTCTTCGGTTTCTTGCTTGGCGGGCTTCATGAAGATTTGCTCGGTCTGACCAAACTCGACCAACTCGCCCAAATACATGTACGCCGTGAAATCGGACACACGCGCAGCTTGCTGCATGTTATGCGTCACGATGGCCACGGTGTAATCTTTCTTCAATTCACTGACCAACTCTTCCACCTTGGCGGTTGAAATCGGGTCCAGAGCCGAGGTGGGCTCGTCCAGCAAAATGACCTTGGGCTTGACGGCCACAGTACGGGCAATGCACAAGCGCTGCTGCTGACCGCCCGAGAGCGACAGGCCGCTTTGGCCCAGTTTGTCTTTGACTTCGTTCCAGATGGCGGCCTTGGTCAGGGCCGACTCGACGCGCTCGTCCATGTCCGCGCGGCTGAGGTTTTCATACAGGCGCACACCAAAAGCGATGTTGTCGTAAATCGACATTGGGAAAGGGGTTGGCTTTTGGAACACCATGCCAATTTGAGCACGCAGCAAGTTCAGGTCTTGTCCTTTGTCCAGGATGTTCTGACCGTAAAAGTTGATCTGGCCCTCGGCACGTTGGCCGGGGTACAGGCTGTACATGCGGTTGAGCGTGCGCAGCAAGGTGGATTTGCCGCAACCGGATGGACCAATGAAGGCCGTCACGCGGTGCTCAGCGATGTCGAGGTTGACGTTTTTCAGGCCTTTGAATTTGCCGTAATAAAAGTCCAGGTTACGCACTTCAAGGGCGTTTTGGGTCGGTGTCTTGTCAGGCATGAGAATTCCTGTAAATGCAAAGAGAAAAAGCAGTGGTATTCGGAACCGTCAGCTTCAGGCCGACTGTTTGTCCCTGAAAAACACGCGGGCCAAAATATTCAAAACCAGAACCGTCAAGGTGATCAAGAGCGCCCCACCCCAGGCCAAGCGAATCCAGTTGTCGTAAGGGCTCATGGCGAACTGGAAAATCACGACCGGCAAATTGGCCATGGGCTTGCTCATGTCATCGTTGTAAAACTGGTTGCTCAACGCGGTGAACAACAGCGGCGCTGTCTCACCGCTGATGCGGGCAATGGCCAGCAAAACACCGGTGATCACACCGCTTTTGGCCGCGCGCAATGTCACCGACAGCGACACTTTCCAACGCGGCGCACCCAGGGCAAAAGCTGCCTCGCGCAAGCTGCCAGGCACCAGGCGGAGCATGTTTTCAGTGGTTCGCATGACCACGGGTACAGCAATCAAAGTCAGCGCCAAGCTGCCTGCGTAACCAGAGAACCCACCCAAGGTGGCCACGGCAATCGCATACACAAACAAACCGATCACGATCGAGGGCGCTGACAACATGATGTCGGTCACGAAACGGGTGAGCTCGGCCGTTTTGCTTTGATCGCCGTATTCGGTCAGGTAAATACCGGCCAGGATGCCCACAGGTGTGGCGACCAAAACCGACAAGCCGACCATCATCAAACTGCCCACAATGGCATTGCGCAACCCCCCGCCCTCGGTGCCTGGCGCAGGCGTGTCCTTGGTCAAGATGTCCCAGTCGAGTGCCGCAAAACCGTTGGTGAACAAGACCACCAAAATCCACAGCAACACGGTCAAGCCCAAAGCCATGGCCAGCATGGAGGTGACCATGCCCCAGGCATTGGCCAGGCGACGCCTGCGGTACAGCGCGTGATTCATGTTCATCGCCATGTCAGAACCCCTTGGCTTTTTCAGCCCGATTGATCAAGATTTTGGCCAAGGCCAACACCACAAACGTGATCACAAACAACAAAAATCCCAGCGCAAACAAGGACGACATGTGGAAATCGGCGGCTTCGCCGAATTCGTTGGCCAAGGTGGCGGCGATGGACGTGCCCGGTGAAAACAGCGAGGTAGGCATGCGGTTGGCATTGCCAATCACAAAGGTCACCGCCATGGTCTCGCCCAGGGCACGGCCCAGGCCCAACATGATGCCGCCGATGACCCCCTTTTGGGTGTAAGGCAGCACGATCTTGCGCACCACTTCCCAAGTGGTGCAGCCCAGGCCATAGGCCGATTCGCGCAGGATGGGGGGTGTGATTTCGAACACATCGCGCATCACCGCGGCCACAAAAGGCAACACCATGAAGGCCAGCACAATACCGGCCGCCAAAATACCCATGCCGTTGGTGGCACCCCCAAACAGGAAACCGATGAGGGGCATGCCGCCGAGCACATCGCGCAGCGGCACCTGGATGAAATCGGCAAACAAGGGGGCAAACACAAACAGGCCAAACATGCCGTAAATGATGGAAGGCACTGCCGCCAACAATTCAATGGCCGTACCCAATGGGCGGCGCAACCAGACGGGGCAGGTCTCGGTCAGGAAGACCGCGATGCCAAAAGCCAAAGGCACCGCCACCAGCATGGCAATGCCCGCGCTGGCCATGGTGCCCACGATGGCAATGGCCGCACCAAACTCTTCATTGATGATGTCCCATTCGACATACCAAATGAAACGCGCACCAAACTTGGCAAATGTCGGCCAAGCGTTGATGAACAAGGACACGATGATCCCGGCCAAGGCCAACAAAACCAACAGGGAGAACAACTGCGTCAGGCGGTGAAACAACACGTCTTGCAGCCGCTGGCGCTTGACAACGGCCAACATCTGGCTGTGGTTGTTCGCGCTGGAGAGGGGGGTTTGCATGTTTTGACCCATCAAACAAAGAGCATCAAATTAAACAAGAAATCCGTCGGCCGCTGAACAACAACCGACGGATGACAGACCAGGGCCTGAATTACTTCTGGATTTGTGACCAGACGCGTGAACGGATCTGATCGGTCAAGCTGTCTGGCAAGGGCACGTAGTCCAAATCAGCAGCCATTTTCTTGCCATTCTTGAAGGACCAGTCAAAGAATTTCAGGGCTTCGTTGGAGCCGGCTTTGTCAGCGGGTGCTTTATACATCAAAATGAAAGAGGCCGTGCTGACGGGCCAGCTGTTGTCGCCTTTGGCATTGACCATGGACACGCCCATGCCTGGCACGCTGAACCAGTCGGCACCAGCGGCTGCGGCGGCAAAGGTCAGGTCGTCAGGGCTGACGTATTTGCCATTGGCGTTTTGAATTTGTAAGAAATTCATGTTGTTCTTTTTGACGTACGCGTATTCCACGTAGCCAATAGAGCCTTTGATGCGGTTGACGTTGGCCGCCACACCTTCATTGCCCTTGCCACCCACGGACGTGGGAGCAGGCCACTTGACCGCAGCGCCTTTGCCCACGGTGTCAGCCCAGTCTTTGCTGATGGCAGTCAGGTAGTCGGTCCAGTTGAAGGTGGTGCCAGAGCCATCAGCGCGGTGCACCACAGTGATGATTTCGTTGGGCAGGTTTTTGCCGGGGTTCAAAGCAGCCAATTTGGCATCGTTCCACCTGCTGATCTTGCCCAAGAACATCTCGGCCATAACGGGACCGGTCACGCGCAATTCGCCGGGCTTGAAACCGTCCAAGTTGATCACAGGCACGGTGCCGCCAATGATCATGGGGAACTGAACCATGCCGTCTTTGTCCAGGTCAGCGCCCGAAACTGGGGCGTCTGTGGCGCCGAAAGTCACGGTCTTGGCGCGGATTTGGCGGATGCCACCGGAAGAACCGATGGACTGGTAGTTCATGCCCGTGCCTGTGGCGGCTTTGTAGGCTTCAGCCCACTTGGCATAAACAGGGAAGGGGAAAGTCGCGCCAGCGCCGGTGATGTCGGCAGCCATTGCAGTGGCGGCCACAAGGGTCATGCCGACAGCGGCCAAGAGGGATTTAAATTTCAGCATTTCAGCTCCTGAAGCAGGGTCAAAGAAAATTCTTGTCAACAACCTGTTTGCTGCCGACTGATTTCACTGTAGCCCTCAATTGTGACAAGTTTGTGTCAAAGAACCTTGGGTTTTATGGCAAATGAAGCGGTTCCGTCGGGCCGATTGCCTAAAGCGCGTGCTGGCCGAAGTGTTTCAAGCCTTCAAGACGTCCAATTTCAGACCCCTTCGTCTGCTTTCAGGGTTTCAAGCGCCACAAAGCGCCTTCAGGCGAATCGCTCAAGAGGTAAACCAGACCGTCTGGTCCGACACGCACATCGCGGATACGCCCCACTTGCTGCGTCAGCAATCGCTCTTCGGCCACCACTTTCTCGCCGTCCAGCACCAGGCGCACCAGGCTTTGCCCCCGCAAAGCCCCCAGCAGCAAGCTGCCGCGCCAAGCCGGGAAAGCATTCCCCTCGTAAAACGCCATGCCCGAGGGCGCAATCGAGGGCACCCAAATGTGCAGTGGCTGCTCCATGCCTGTCTGGTGCGTGCCCACACCAATGCGCGTGCCCGTCACGTAGTTCACCCCATAAGTGATGGTGGGCCAGCCGTAATCGCGCCCGCTGCGGATGATGTTGAGTTCGTCCCCGCCTTGCGGGCCGTGCTCGTGTGTCCACAACTCGCCCGTTTGCGGATGAATCGCCGCGCCCTGGATGTTGCGGTTGCCCCGGCTGAACGCCTCGGGCATCTGCTGGGGCTGCTGCACAAAGGGGTTGCTCGCGGGCACACGGCCATCATCGTGCAAGCGAATGACCGACCCGGCATGGTCGCGCGGCTTTTGGGCACGCGCTTCGTCGCCCCGGTCACCCAGGGTCAAAAACACATGGCCTTGGCGGTCAACCACGATGCGCCCGCCAAAATGCCGCCCACCCCGCGAAGCAGGCCGCATAACAAACAGAGTTTGCATATCCACCAACCGGTGCCCCTGCAGGCGCGCCCTGACCAGGGCGGTAGCCGAAGCGCCACGTGGGCCCTCTTTGGGGGCCTGCGCATACGCCAAATAAACCCAGCCATTGCGGGCGTAGTCGGGGTGCACAGCCACGTCAAACAAGCCCCCCTGCCCGTCCACCACGATGTCGGCTGGCAGCCCCTCGATCGGGCGTGGGTCGAGCTGGAATTCACGGCTGACCCGTCGCAAACGCCCTTCGCGCTCGGTGATCAGCATGTCACCACCCGGCAACCAGGCCAGTGACCAAGGATGGCTCAAGCCCTTGACCAAGGTTTGCACCTGAAAAGCGACCGGCGCGGGTGCGTTTCTCACCTTGTCTTTGGACTGCGTGGGGGCGGCAGTGGGTTGAGTCGAGGCCAGGGCAGCGGCCGCACAGCCCGCCAAAAAGAACGTTGCGGTCAGCTGAAAAATTTGTTTCTGGCGCATGGTGCTGCTCCTCATTAAGACAAAAAAGTCAATGCATCGCGTGCAAGCCAACGGTATCGAACCAAAATTCACTTGCACCATGCGATGGATTTTTATTGTGATTCATGCTGCTTGGCGACTGTGCAGTGTGGTGTTTTTGACCCCAAAAAAAATGGCGCGCTGAAACAGCGCGCCGTCAAGAAGTTGAAAACTTCGGAACTGAACTCAATGTTTCATTTTGGTTATTTTCAAGTTCAGATTCATGTTCATCTCCAGAAATTTCAGTTCAACACCGTGTCTGAGCGTTGGCTCAGGTTTTGGATGCGCAGGTCTTGCGCGGCAGGTGTATCTTTCACCCCGAAGGCGGTGGTGCCAAACTGGCTCTTCAGGTACTTCATGAAGGCATCTTGCTCACTGCCCAAAGTGGCGGTGCTGGTGCTGGCTGCACCCCCAGAGGTCGCATCTGTCATGGTGGTGTCCAGTTTGACCAGGTTTGCAAAATCCGCCGTAGCCGGGAAGGGGTAGCCATCGCCACCACCAGCAGCCGTGTTTGTGCCCTCGGCCAAGAAGTTCAAGGTCACCATGCGGAAGGTGCGCTGCGCATCCCCCACCAAGGCCCCGTTTTGCACCACCACGTCGCTGCCCACCTTGAGCGAACGGATGCGCTCACCCACCGTGGAGACGGAAAAATTGGCATCCAGTGTTTGCGCGGTACGGCTCGGGTCATAACTGAAGCTCATGCCGCCCACTTGAGGAAAACGGCCCTGGCTGCCCAACACCGCCACACCGTGCTCTAACAAGGACTTGAGTTGTGCGGCCGTGACGCTAAAAGCCCACAGCTTGTTGTTGAACTTCAAAGCCGTTTCCACCGCCAATTGCGAAACTTCTCCAGCTTGGCGCTTCGCCTCCGCGTTGGCTTTGGGCGCGGTCAAGACAGCGGCAGTTGTGGCCCCAGGCGGCACCATCACTTCACCTATTTCAGATCGGATGCCACCGCCGTTTTTCAGGGAAATTTGTACTGTGGGGTCCAGCAATTTGGCGTACCACAGGTTGGCGTCCGCCGTCAGGTTGCCAAAGTTGGTCTCTTCGTTGCGAACTGCCGCGCGGCGGCCTTCCAAAAACTCACTGGTTTTGCCGAACACATTGCCATCTTTGGTCTTGAGCACGGCCTTGATGGCATCACGCACTTGAACCACCAGGCCTGAAACGGTGACACCGCCGGCACTGTCGTCGGTCTCGCTGGCCACCCAGGCACCCGAGAGTTTGTTGTCAAAGCGCTGGGGTATCAGCACGCCCTTGTCGTCAAACGGGGCCATGAAGCGACCGAGGTATTTGTAATCGGCGTCCACGTTGACCACCACCGTCGGCTGACCGGCAGCATCCTTGGTTTGATAGGGGTAGTCACCTGCGGATTTGTCACCTGTGCGCAGCACATCGTTGGCATCGGACAGCAAGGTGTTGGAGCCCCCGGCGACGATGATGTCCACATTTTTCAAACGTTGGGCCAAATCTTTTTCAATGGCCAAGGTTTGCATGTGGGCCAAAAGCACCACCTTGTTGATGCCCGCAGCGGTCATCTCGTCCACGCCTCTTTGGATGGCCGATGCCAAGCCGGCCACGTCCACGTCGCTGGTGGTCAACACGGGCATGAATTGCAGTTTGCCGGGAGATGTGATGTTGGCAAACACAGGCGAACTGGCGCCGATCACGCCAATTTTTTGACCGCCCACGTCCACCACGGTCCAGCCGGTCAATTTGCCTGATTGCTCGGCTGCTTTGCCGCCGTTGGCCAACTTCAGACTGGCCACTTCGCTGTCGGCGGCAAAGTCCACGTTGTAGGCCAAATAGGGAAAGCGTGCGCCAGACCATGCGCCACTGGGTTTGATCATGTCAGCGAACTGCTTGGTGCCCAAATCCAGTTCGTGGTTGCCGATGGCCGAAGCCTGCACGCCCATCGCATTCAAGAAAGCAATGTCAGCTCGCCCCACTTCTGCCACACCCAGTGCCGCAGTCAAGCTGCTGTCATTGGCCGCATTGAAGCGCGGACCGGGAATGTAGTTGTCACCCGAGCTCACGGTCAAGGTTTGCTGGGGGTACTGAGCGCGAAACTTCTGGATCATCCCCGACAGATTGGCCACGCTGTTGAGCGCCGTGCTGTCCGAACCGTCGGCGTCGGAGATGTGCAGCAACTGCAAGGTGAAGGCGGCCTCGGGTGGCGCATCCGAGGTGGCACCACTGGCGCTGAGCAGCAAGGCGGTGACCCATAACGTGGCCCATAATTTTTTTTCGATTGTCTTTGACATGCATGACCCCAATGTGATCACAAATGAACAGTGAACTTGGATGTCGTGTCAGATCGATGAATTTTCAATGAAGAATTTTTGAATAATCAGCAAAAAATCCGCAGCTGCCATCCTGTGAAGCCCGTGCGATAACCTGCTTTTTTATCCGGCCTATTTGAACGTCACACAAATGAAACAAGCGCTCTGTAGATTGCAGATTCCTATCAACCCGGAGCAACTTTTTCATGTCTCATTCTTTCGACCCCATTGACAACACATCCAACAATGAGCACTTCCAAGAAGTTCTCGACAGAGCCCTGAGCAACCCTTCACGCCGTTCTATTTTGCGCGGCGGTTTGGGTCTGGCCTCCATGTTTGCCTTGCCCATGTTGCCAGGTTGCGGTGGCACATCGAGCAGTGATTTGCCCGCCTTGGCCAGCAGCACCTTGCTGAAATTCACACCAGTCGCCAAGAGTCTTGCCGACCAAATTTTGGTTCCCGCTGGCTATACCGTCAAAATGCTGCACGCCACCGGCGACACCATGAAAACAGGCGTTACTGCTTATTCCAATGCAGGCACCGACGACGCTGAAAGCTGGGCCGACCGCGTGGGTGACCAGCACGACGGCACCGAGATTTTCTATATCGGCTCCGACGGCAAATCCAAAGGCAGCTACAGCTACGCAAGCGGTGACAAGGCCGTGCTGGCCGTCAACAATGAAAGCTCTGCAGAAGCGCACTTCTTCCACCCAACCGGTCAAACGTCGGGCACTGCTGTCGGTAAAAAATTCGACCAGTTTGGCCAATGGACCCTGGGCGCACGTCCCGCGTCTGAAGCCATCAAAGAAATCTTGATGCACGGCGTCACGCTGGTGGAAGTGAACTTGGATTCGAGTGGCAAACCCACAGGCTACAACGCTACATCGCCTTTGAACCGCAGAATCACGCCTGAAACCCCCATGATGGTGACTGGGCCAGCTGCTGAACTGGCCGCTTTGAAGACCATGATGGTCACAAAATTTGATACCACGGGCAGCACAACGCGCGGCACGCTGAACAATTGCGGCACCGGCATCACGCCTTGGGGCACTTTGATCACTTGCGAAGAAAACTGGGCCACTTATTTCACCATGCCAGCGGGCTCCACCGCCCCAACCGACAAGAAGCTGATTGACTCACGCAAGCGTTACAACGTTCAAGACACGGCCACTGCAGCCAATGCCACGACCTCGCGCACGCAAGGCTGGCACACCGTGCCCGGCGCAGATCCCACCTCCAGGTTCGCCCGTTGGAACGTCGCTGCTATCGGTGCAACAGCGGCCGCTGACTTCCGCAACGAGCCACAGACCTTTGGCTACAACGTGGAAATCGATCCGGCCAACGTGAACTCGATACCCGCAAAACGCATGGCCATGGGTCGTTTTGCACACGAAGCCGCCGTTTGCAGTATCCCCGTGGTTGGCAAGCCCTTGGCCTTCTACATGGGCTGCGATTCACGCAACGAATACATCTACAAATTTGTCACCGCCAAAAATTGGGACGCAGCCGACATTGGCGGCGGGATCGATGCAGGCCACAAGTACCTCAACGAGGGCAAGTTGTACGCTGCCAAATTCGACGACGCTGGCAAAGGTCAGTGGTTGGAGCTGAGCATCACCAACCCCCTGATCAGAGCCGCCGCTTTCGGCTTTACCAGCCAGGCCGAAGTGTTGGTTCACACGCGCATTGCCGCGGACGCTGCAGGCGCGACCAAAATGGACCGACCAGAGTGGGGCGCAGTCAACCACGCCAATGGCGAAATCTACTTTGCATTGACCAACAACACTGCGGCGAACAGAACGCCTGGCAAGACCGATGCCGCTAACCCACGCGCTTACAAAGACAACGACGGTCTGGTCCGTGATGGTAATCCGAACGGACACATCATTCGTTTCAAAGAAACCAGCAACATGGCGGAAGCCACCACCTTCACCTGGGACATTTTCTTGTTCGGTGCGGAAGAAGATTCACCTGCAGTCAACGTCAACATTTCGCGCCTGACTGCTGCCAACTCTTTCTCTTCCCCAGACGGCTTGTGGTTCAGCAAGTCCACCGGCATTTGCTGGATCCAGACCGACGACGGCGCCTTCACCGACGAGACCAATTGCATGTTGGTGGCCGCTGTACCGGGCACCGTGGGCGATGGCGGTGTCTTCACCGTGAGCAACACCATGACGGTGTCTGGCGTATCGCAGACAGCGGCCCAAAACACCTTTGTGGGTGGCATCTTGGGCGAGTCGCGCCTGCGCCGCTTCTTGGTTGGGCCCAAGGGCGCAGAAGTGACGGGCATCACCGAGACCCCCGATGGCAAGGCGATTTTTGTGGGCATTCAGCACCCCGCGGAAGACGCCGCGGCCTACAACGACACCACCAAGGGCGTGTGGCCCACCAACGCCAACAACGGTGTAGCAGGTGGCGCTTACGGTGCTGGCACCCGGGCTCGTTCGGCCACCATCGTCATCACCAAAGACGACGGCGGCAAGATCGGTCTGTAATCCACCAGAAAGGCGTTTCAACGGCCAGACGATATAAACCCTTGTGGTTGTACGTTGCGCTGATCAAACGCCCTCAATCTGACAGGTGGATTGACTGAGCGCTCTCACGAGCAGAGTCAGTCACCCACCCCATCCGGATTGACATGCCAACCCTCACTTGATTACTTTCTCGTGAGGGTTTTTTTTAGCTTTTTTTCGACCTTCAAATCACGAATTCAGGTCTTTGCTTGCACTCAGGTGGTGCCACCAAATGTGTTGGAAAAAATTGGATCAATTCACATGTTCACGCTCCAACCCTCTTTAAGGCGATCCCTCGCCTTGCTTTCAGTTGCGTTTTTTTCAGTGGCCTGTGGCGGTTCAGGGTCTGGGGCTACTGACACCACAGTCCCTGGCGCTCAGACCCCACCGGTTGCTGGTGCGGTCATTCTCAAAACCCCTGTTTTGTCGTTCAACGACACCGGCCTTGACGTGACCGATGGCGTCACAAGCAACGGCAGGTGGGGTGTTGAAAGTCAGGGCATCGACTGGGAGTTTTCGCTGGACCAAGGGATCACTTGGACACGCGGTTCCGGCGGCTCGTTTGTCGTCAAAGGAGACGGCGCCAAAATGATTTGGGTGCGTGCTCGTGACGATGCCGGCAACACCTCCGAAATCGTGCGCGTCAACTGTGTTTTGGACACCACCCCCCCCGCTGCTGTGGCGATCGCAGGGCAAGCCGAAGGTGTGACCAACACCTTCAAACTGTCTGGCATTGAGCCGGGTGCCCGCTGGGAGTATTCACTGGACGAGCAACGCTCATGGTCTGCAGGCAAAGGCAGCGCACTCGGTACTTTGGGCAACGGTTTGAGCCGGGTTTGGTTACGCCAAGTGGACATGGCCGGTAACAATTCTGCGGCCCAAGGTTTTGACTTGCAAAACCCAAGCGTTGTGTCGCATGAAGCTTCAGGCGACCCTTTGCTGCCCAGCATTTTGGCCCCTGGCCTGCAAACCTACCTGATCCATGGGGTGGTGGTAAGCGGTGATCGCGACTATGTCACTTGGGACATCCCCAAAGGCCAGCAGTTGATGTCGTTCAAGTTGGTGCAGTACGAGTCAGAAGACGACAAAGCCTTTTATGCTTTGCAGCCCAACAAGGTATTTGATGCGGGTGAAACTGTCGAAAGTGTCTCGCGCATGCTGGTTTACGGCCACATGGGACCCAGTTATTTGGGGCGCAATGAGCTGGCCAATGTGCCCAAGTCAAAACTTGGCGAAGGGCCTATGACGCTGTGGTTTCAGCAAACCGGTCTATCGCCGACACGCTACGCCATTGAGGTTATTTTGTCGCCAGCGGATTGATGCCCGCTGGGGTGCCTCAACAGCGCTCGTCATAAGCTCAAGTCTTTTGTGGCTTGAGGTGAAGCGCCCAGTTCAGCGCATGCGCCATTTCAAGCCCACTTGCAGCCTGTTGTTTCGTGGCTCGTAAGTGCCTCTGTCCACGCCGACCAAACTCACCCATTGAATATCAGAATCATCTACCCAAGTCCAGCGAGCATAGGGTTGCATCTCTCCCAGGTCGGTGGAGATTTTTTGGCTGATTTGAAAGTAAACACCCTTGCGCTGTTGGTTGGTCACGTCTTGGAAGCGGGTGTTGACTTGAGACAAGCGGGACACATGCTCCCCCCACAGTAGCCAGCCTGCATCGACCGTCCAAGGCTGTTCGCTGGCCGAGTGCCAGCGCACGGGCAACCAGACTTGGGTAGAAAGCCGGTCATAGCCCCCAAAACCCAAACTGGTAGTGCCGCGCAAAAAATTGGCATGGGTATGCAAAGCCAAGCCGACCTGCCATTGGGGTTGTGCTGTTGATGCCCTGAGAACTCGCCAGCGGGTGTCCACATTCAGCACCGAATCCAAACGCCCGGACGGAACGCTGCTGTAGTTTTGCAGGCCCAGTTGCCCTTCAGCCTCCAAGGTGAGCGGTCCCCATGCTCGGCTTTGCCAATGCACACCCAGCTCGGGGCCTTTCAAGTTCATTTGCGGTTCGCTGTAATCCTGCCAACCTGCACTCAGCTGCCAAGTACCCCGATTTTCTTCAGGCTGTGCTTGGGCCGAGCCGATGGCGCCCACAAACGCCCAAACTGCGCATACCCGCCACAGCGGGGATTCACCGATCCGAGGCAAACACTGAATGTTGCGAAATACTGGAAACATGACACTCCTTTGATGACCCGCAACACCATTTTGGTGTATGTCTTTGACGGCTTCAAGACAAATGCAAAACCGCGCATCGGCATAGCATTTGGCCCTTCAATCACAATCAAAATTCAGTGGTTTGGGACTTTCCGCATGAACAATGCTTTGGCGACGCAGCTGCACGGCTCATTAAGTCGCAGTTTTGTCGAATGACAGAACCTGAAAAATACCATTTTTTTACACTCATTTGACACATGGGTCTCTTCCAATCGCGCTCAAATCACCAGAGAGGCTATGGAGATGTTGTTGAGTCGACAGAAAAATTTACAGCGCGTCCTGGTGCTGGCTGCTGCTTTGGTTTCAGTGTCGTGCGTGAGCACAGGTTCTGCCCCTGCCGACAAAAATTGGGACTCATCGGTGCCATTCCAGCCAACGCCAAAGGCTGGTGCAGTCAAACTCCCAGCCCCTGTTCTGTCTTTCAATGACACAGGGCTGAGCGTGAGCGACGGCATCACCCGCAATGGTTTATGGGACGTGGACAGTGCCGACATCGATTGGGAATTTTCACTCGATCAGGGGCAAACCTGGACCCGTGGCCAAGGGCGCACTTTTGAAGTCAAAGACGATGGGGCCAAAATGATCTGGGTGCGCGCCCGGGATGATGCGGGCAATACTTCAGAGATCGTGAGAGTTCGTTGTGTGCTCGATACCCTGGCCCCGGTGGCCTTGGTCATCACCCCGCAACGGGAAGGCGTTACCCTCCGTTTGCAGTTGTCGGGCCTTGAGTCCGGTGCGCGGTGGGAATACTCATTGAATGGCCAGGCCCCTTGGCATGTGGGCAGCGGCCCCGCGTTGGGGGTGTTGGGTCAGGGCATCGCTCAAGTTTGGCTCAGGCAGGTGGATGTCGCGGGCAACCCGTCTGTGGCCCAAGCCATGGACTTGCAAAGCCCCAGCCTGTTGGCCCACGATATATCTGGCCACCCCTTGCAGCCCAGTGTTTTGGCGTCAGGTTTGCAAACCTATGTGATTCAGGGCGTGGTGCTGCGCGGAGATGCCGACCATGTGCGTTGGGATGTGCCCCAAGGCCAAATGCTGATGTCCTTCAAGTTGGTGCACTATGCCTCGGACGATTTTGCGTCTTATGCCTTGCAGCGCAGCAGCGTTTTCGATGCGGGCATGGACACCACGCGCATGCTGGCATGGGGCCAGATGGGACTCAGTGACTTGAATCGCAATGTATTGGCGAACACCGGGCCACAGCGGCGCGGTGAAGGCCCCATGACCCTCAGGTTCCAGCAAAACGGGACCTTGCCAACGCCCTACGCCATTGAGCTCACGCTGGCCGCTGCGAACTGAAGGCCGGGTTCAATTCAGAGTCATCAGGTGAGCGATGGAGTGCTGGCCACCCGCGCTCGTGTGCCAGGCGTGGCTCGTAGTTTTTTGGATTTTCGAACGCCATGCACCGCGTCAAGAAGGCCAGCTCAACCCGCCTTGATCGCGGCCAAAGCATCGACCACTTCGAACACCGCCTGGTTGTTCATTTGCTGGACATGGCCATGGTAGAGGGGCAGTTCGCTCAACAGCGCGTCCACAGCACCCGGCAATTCACTGACCGAGGCAATGACCTTGCCCAGTTGGTTCTCTTCCAACCACACCGTGTTGTACCTTTCTTGGGGCATGGTGGCGCCATTGCGGAAAGTGATGACGGGCAAACCCATGTGCACCGCCTCACTCAAGCTGCCCGGGCCGGGCTTGCCCACAAAATAATCACACAGATGCATGACGAGGTGGATGTCCCGGACGAAACCCATGACATGGTGCTTGGATGACGCCGATTGGGCGGCCATTTTTTTGGCCAAGGCGGTGTTGTGGCCCGCCACAAAAATCAGCTGTCGGTCAGGCAGCGCTTTGGCAATTTTCAGCATTTCAGAGGACCCGTGCCCACCAAACAGGATCAAGCCCGTGGGGACGTTGGGGTCCAGACCCAGCTCTGCGAGCCGGGCCGCTTTGTCCACACTCGGTTTGCGGTAAAAATCAGGGCGCAAAATCATGCCCGATGTGGTGGTGATGGCCCGTGGGTCATAACCCAGCGCGGCCGCTTGAGAGGCGGCAAACGCTGTGCCACAAATGATGTACTGGCCTTGCCGAGGCTCCATCCAAAAGTGGGGCGGGTAGTCGGCCATGTCGGTCAGTACCGTGACATAAGGCACCCCCGGCAATTCGTCCCGCAGGGCCTCGTACATGACTTTGTTGAAATTGGGCACCAGCGAAACCACCAAATCCGGCGGGTTGCTGCCCCAAAATGACCGCACCTTTTTTTTGAGCTTGGGCAAGGTCAACCGGATCATGGTCTGAAAAATTTTGAGCTCCGTGGCCAAGCCACGGGTCCAGCCTTTTTTCAGCCTCAGGTTGTACAAATCTTCGGGGGCAAAGCCGGTCAGTTTTTGGTAATAACGGTCCGAGTCAATGACCTCAAAAAGATTGACCAATGTCACCGACCAGTCCGGGTGCTTTTGGGCGATGACTTCCTGCAAGGCCAGCGCTGCGGACCTGTGGCCACCGCCGGCGTTGAAGTAAATGAGCTGAACAAGGTATTTCATCGGACATCAGCTTGCCCGATGTGAATGACATGGGCGTGACCGTGCAAGTGTAAGGATGCCAACAACTGTCACAATAATAATGAATACTATTAGTTGAATTAAGGTTAATAATTTATATAAAAGTTTTACTTAGTTAACATACAACATCCACACTTTTTAAGTTCAAAAATGCGTGTCATCCAAAAAATCCAACAGGTCATTGCCCAAGAACCACAGCATCCAACGGGGCAAGTTTTTTCCCGCTTGATTTCTGGCTTGGAGGACGAATTGGACTTTCCCCTCCATGAACTCTATAAACTCAACGCATCAGATTTTCAGCTGGCCATGGAAATTCTGCAGGAGTGGCGGCTTGACCGTTACTATTTGGGCAAATCCAAAACATTCGATGTGACCCTGCAGGCCTTGCCGCCGATCAAGCACAAGCCTTAAGGGTTGCCGTTCTTTTTTACAGGAGTAGATTTATGCGGATTGCTTCATTTGTGGGACAAAAGGGCGGTGTTGGCAAAAGCACCTTGGCCCGCGTGTTGGCAGTAGCGGCGGCCCGGGCGCAGCACAAGGTGCTGATCGGTGACTTCGATCTGGAGCAGCTCACCTGCGTGGAGTGGGGCGCTCTGAGGCTGCGCAACGGCATCGAGCCCGAGATTGAAGCCCGCGCATTCAAGAGCCTGAAAAAATTGCGCAAGGACGTGGTGGGCTACGACCTGGTCGTGGTGGACACCCGGGGATTGGCCGATGAGTTGACTGAAGATGTCAGCCGCGAAAGCGACATCGTGTTCTTGCCGACAGGCACCTCCATGGACGATCTTCGCCCCACATTGGCCCTGGCGCGCAAACTGTCCAAAACCCGCGCGGTTGGCAAAAAAATCGTCATTGTCCTGTCCAAAACAGGCCGCTCAGAACGCTTGCTCGAACAAGCTGAAGCCACCATCGGCGAAGCAGGTTTCGACATGCTCAACGCCGTTTGGCCCGAGCGTGACGGCTTTCAAGCCGACTTGGATGTGGGCCGCGCCGGCAGCGAGTCCAGCAACCCCCACCTCAAGAAGGCTTCTCAGGATGTAGAGCAGGCCATGCTCACTTTGGCAATGAGCTGAGGCCTGCGCGGTTTACAGCCCGATCACGCCGCCGTCTTGGCGCGTGATCACGATCGTGGCCGAACGTGGACGGCCCTGGACACCGTAGCCCTGGTTGCCGGGCCAGACGCTTTCCGGGGCTTCGCCCGAAGCCAGCGGCTTGGACAACTCGCCAGGGTGCTGGATGTTGACAAACAAAGTGCGGCCATCGGGGGTTTCCGTGATGCCGGTCACCTCAGCGCCCTTGGGGGCCACCAAGAAGCGGCGCAGTTTGGCATCACCCAAAGCGGCGCCCACAAAAGTTTCTTGGGTGCCAGTTTGCTCAACACCCCCCACCATCATTTTGTTTTTCACGGTGACTTTGCCGCCGTCGCCCACTTGGCCCGGAATGGCGGCCAGCATCATGCAGTTGCTTTCGTCGGTCATGGCGCCGTCGTCGGTCTGAATCCAGCAAATGCCGGTGGCCTTGCTGAACCACAGGCCGTCAGGCGATGAGAACGCGTTTTTGGCGCTCAAGCCGGACAAGTTGGCATCGCCCGAGTCTTCTTCTGCACCAAACAGGAAGATGTCCCACGCAAAGGCTTTGGCTGTGGATTTTTGACCCGTTTCATTGAAACGGATGATGTGACCGTGCGGGTTGCCAGTGCCTTTTTTGCCATCCATGTCCATGTAGGCGCGGGGGTTGGCCGGGTCCACCTTGGTGGGGGTGCGGTTGGCCGCGTTGTTGTTGGTCAGGGCGAAATACACCTCGCCGTTGCGGTAGTTGACAGCGCCCCACTCTGGACGGTCCATCTTGGTGGCACCGACAGCATCGGCTGCATGGCGTGCGTTGACGAACACATCGGCCTGGTTGGCAAATTTATAGGCACTGTGGTTGGCAATGCGTGGATCGGCGATGGTCAACTCCAGCCATTGGCCTTGGCCTGTGGCATCAAAGCGCGCTGCGTAGAGCTTGCCCTCACCCAGGTACTTGTCGCCGGCCACCAAACCGCCGCCCACATCGCGCGGATCCCAAACCGCGGTGGAAACAAATTTGTAGATGTACTCGTTGCGGGCGTCACAGCCCATGTAAAAGGCCAAGGGCTCGCCCGCCTTGGGCAGGCTGCAAACGGCGGCTTCGTGGGCAAAACGACCCATGGCCACGCGTTTGGCGGGCGTGGAATTGGGGGCCAACGGGTCGATTTCGACGTTGTAGCCGAAGGTGTTGGCTTCGTTGCGGAAGTCACGCTCGGCATTGGCACCTGTGGCCGCCAAATTCCAGCGGGCAAAACGGTCGTCGGTGGCCGACACGGTGTGCCAGCCTTGGCTGATGGCTCTTTGCACACCGGCAGCGGGGGCTGCAGCAGCCACGCCATAGCGACGGCGTGCCGCCACTTCTTTGGGGGACAGGCCGGTGCCCGTGCCCGTAGCCTGGAAGTAAAACGCCCAGTTTTCTTCGCAACCCAAATAGGTGCCCCAAGGGGTTTTGCCGTGGCCGCAATTGTTCAAAGTGCCACGCGACATGGCACCGGCCGTGTCCCAACGGGTCACCATGAAACTGCGGATGTTGTCGATTTCTGCGCGCGGACCGCTGATGCGGGCCGGTGTTTGGGCGGTGATGCGGCGGTTCAAAGGCGAGTCTTGCTTGATGCGCCAGCCTTGTGGGGTTTTGACGATCTCGACCACCGAAACGCCGTGGTGGTTGATTTCCTTGAGCACTTCCAATTCGGGGCGGTTACCCAAATCCCAGTTTCCAAACTGGTGGAATTTTTTGCCGCTCACGCCATTGGACGTTTGGCCATTGGGGTGCATCAAGTGCGCATCGGCCGAGCTTTCGTGGTTCACACACAGCACCGCGCGGCCGGTTTCATTCTCGGTGTAGCGGCCGTTGGCATCGATGTAATAAATGTCCATGCCGTCGTGGTGGTCACCAATGCGGCGCGACCAGTCATCGGTCTCAGTGCCTTTGTTGGAGTAAGCGGGCAGGGTTGAATCCAGTGCATCGCCTGTGGCGTGCAGAACCGTGTACTGGTAACCGGGCGGCAATATCACGTTGTCCAGCAAACTTTTGTCCAAGGACGGAAAGCCCAGCGCCGAAGGTGCTGCGGCCACGCCCGACACCATGCTGGCGCAACCGGGCAGCATGGCCAAACCGGCCAGGCCCAGACCACCGCGCAACAAGCCTCGGCGCGCAGGGTTTTGCAGCGATTGGGCCAAAACATCCTGAAAGTGAAGGTTGTTCGAATTGTTGAAGACGGGATCGTGATCGTGGTGTGACATGAAAACTCCTGAGGAAAGCAATTATTGGAATGGGTTTGTGTGACTTCGTGATGTCAAAAAACCCATTGCTGCGAGGGCATCACGACCACAATGGGGCTGAGTTGCAGACCTGTCATGGTTTTGTCACGCAGAAGTGGCACAGTCAATCACATTGACATTTCCAGAACCATCGAAGGATTAACCATGAAAGTTGGCATCAACGGTATGGGCCGCATCGGCCGTTTGGCCCTGCGTGCGGCCATGGGCGCTGCCGAGCGCCAATCGGATGACCCCCGCGCAGGCAACCGCCTGGAGGTGGTACACCTGAACGAGCTCAAAGGTGGCGCAGCAGCCACAGCGCATTTGCTGGCGTTTGACAGCGTGCAAGGCAAATGGCGCGAGCGCATCGAAGCAGAGGGCGACAGCCAGATCCGCATCGGTGAGCGCACACTATCATTTTCTTCGCATGCCAACCCGGCCGACATCCCGTGGGGCGACATGGGCGTGGACCTGGTGCTCGAATGCACCGGCAAGTTTTTGACGCCCGAAACCCTCCAAGGCCACTTGGACCGGGGCGCCAAGCGCGTGATCGTGGCGGCGCCCATCAAGGTGGGCGATGTGCTGAACATTGTGGTGGGCATCAACCACACGCTGTACAACCCCGCCAAAGACCGCATCGTCACAGCGGCATCGTGCACCACCAACTGCCTGGCCCCGGTGGTCAAGGTCGTGCACGAAGCCATTGGCATCCAACACGGCCAGATCACCACCATCCACGACCCGACCAACACCAATTTGGTGGTGGACGCGCCGCACAAAGACCTGCGCCGCGCCCGCAGCGCCATGGTGAGTCTGGCCCCCACCACCACCGGCAGCGCCACGGCGATTGCCCTGATTTACCCCGATCTCAAGGGCAAACTCAATGGCCATGCGGTGCGTGCCCCGGTGCTCAACGCATCACTCACCGACTGCGTGTTTGAGATGAAGCGCGAGACCAGCGCCGAAGAGGTCAACGCCTTGTTTGCCGCTGCAGCCCAAGGCCCCTTGGCGGGCATCTTGGGTTACGAGGAGCGCCCCTTGGTGAGCGTCGATTACGCCCGCGACACACGAAGCGCCATCGTGGACGCGCTGTCCACCCTGGTGACCGACGGCACGCTGCTCAAAATTTACGCTTGGTACGACAACGAGATGGGCTACGCCTGCCGAATGGTGGACCTGGCTTGTCACATGCACGACGTTGGCATTTGAGATGAACGCTGCTGAACGCAATTACGGCATCGTCACCGCCGCTTATTGGGGCTTTACCCTGACCGACGGCGCTTTGCGCATGTTGGTGCTGCTGCACTTTTACAAGCTGGGTTACTCGCCGTTCACCTTGGCCTTTTTGTTTTTGCTGTACGAAGGCGCGGGCGTATTGGCCAACCTGATCGGCGGCTGGTTGGCCACGCGCTTTGGCATTGCACGCATGCTCACCGTGGGCTTGGTCACGCAGATCATCGGGTTTGGTTTGCTCTCGGCTTTGCAACCCGAGTGGACAGCCGCCATGTCGGTGGCCTGGGTGGTGCTGGCGCAAGGGGTGTGTGGTGTGGCCAAAGACCTGACCAAAACCGCCAGCAAATCGGCCATCAAGATCACGCAAGCGCAGGCCAAAGACACGGGCAATGGCCAGTTGTTCAAGTGGGTGGCTTGGTTCACCGGCAGCAAAAACGCCATGAAGGGCTTTGGTTTTTTCTTGGGTGGTTTGCTGCTGGAAACGCTGGGTTTTCAGGGCTCGCTGTGGGCCATGTCGGGTCTCTTGGCTTTGGTGCTGATCGGCGTGGTGAGCAGCTTGCCGCCCATGATGGGCAAGAGCAAGCCATCGGGCTCGGCCAAAGAGTTGTTCGCCAAAAACCCGGGCATCAACGCGCTGGCCGCCGCTCGCGTGGCCTTGTTTGGGGCGCGTGATGTGTGGTTTGTGGTGGGCGTGCCGGTGTTTTTGTACTCGGTGGGCTGGACCTTCACCATGGTGGGCGGCTTTTTGGCCGCCTGGACCATTGGCTACGGCCTGGTGCAAGCCTTGGCACCACAGATCGTGCGGCGCAGCGCCGATGGCCTGAGCCGCGAAGTGCCTGCGGCCCGTTGGTGGTCAGCGGTGCTCACCTTCATACCGCTGGGCATTGCAGCGGCGATGTACCTGCAAGCGCCGCAGCTGCAATGGTGGGTGGTGGGCGGTCTGAGTTTGTTCGGCTTTGCCTTTGCCATCAACTCGTCGGTGCACAGCTACTTGGTGCTGGCCTATGCGGGCTCCGAAAAAGCAGCCGAAGACGTGGGTTTTTATTACGCGGCCAATGCGCTGGGCCGCTTCATGGGCACGCTGCTGTCGGGCCTGTTGTACCAGTGGGGCGGGTTGATGTATGCCCTCTTGGGCTCGGCGCTGATGCTGCTTTTGTGCTGGCTGGCCACGCTGCGTTTGCCCATGGGCTTGCTCACCGTGGACCGAGCGCCATGATGGATCTGCCGCAAGACCCGCCACTGGACCTGAGTGAGGCCAGCGCCGTCAAAGCCCTGGCCGCCTTAGCCCAATCTTCGCGCTTGCGGGTGTTTCGGGCCATCGTGGGCGCAGGCCCAGAAGGCATGCAGCCAGGACAAATTTCACAAGCCTTGGGCGTGCCCGCCAACACGCTGTCTTTTCACCTCAAGGAATTGCACCAAGTCGAGTTGATCAGCGTCGAGCGCGAAGGACGATTTTTGCGTTACCGCGCCAACATGCAGGCCATGCAAAGCCTGGTGGGGTTTTTGACCGACCACTGCTGCCAAGGTCAGCCTTGCGAGGGCATGCCCATGACGCGCCAGGCCAGCCCCCTGCCCCACACTTTTTCAACCTCAGGAGCAACCATCATGACCCAACGCCATGTTCTGTTTTTATGCACCGGAAATTCATCGCGCAGCATCATGGCCGAGGCCATCTTGAACCACCTGGCACCGAACCGCTTTGTGGCCTTCAGTGCGGGCAGCCACGCTGCTGGACAGGTCAAACCCCAGGCCTTGCAGTGCCTTGAGCGCAACCACATGAGCACCGCTGGTTTGCGCAGCAAAAGCTGGAATGAGTTTTCCGGGCCCGATGCGCCGGGCATGGACTTTGTCATCACCGTGTGCGACCAAGCGGCGGCCGAGATTTGCCCGGTCTGGCCAGGTCAACCCTTGACCGCACACTGGGGCGTGCAAGAGCCTGCGCAAGAAGGCCAGAGCGCCGAACAAAGCGTCAAAGCTTATTGGAACGCCTTCATGACGCTGCACCGCCGCATCGCGATTTTGCTGAGTTTGCCTCTGGAAAAACTCGATCGATTGGCTTTGCAATCCGAACTGCAGCGCATTGGGCAGTCGTGAGATCGCCGCTATGGCCTCGACCTCGGTTGCGGCTTTCCCTCATCCAAGAAAGCTGCGCACATGGGTATTTTTGAACGGTTTTTGAGTCTGTGGGTGGCGCTGGCAATAGCTGTGGGCGTGGGCTTAGGGCTGACGGTACCGGGCTTGTTTCAGGCTGTGGCCCTGCTGGAACTGGCGCACGTCAACGGTGTGGTGGCGCTGTGCATCTGGGTGATGATTTTCCCGATGATGGTGCAAATCGACTGGCACGCCGTGAAAAACGTGGGCCAAAAGCCGCAAGGCCTGGTGCTCACCCTGGTGGTCAACTGGCTCATCAAGCCGTTCACCATGGCCGCCTTGGGCGTGTTGTTTTTCAAATACCTTTTTGCGCCCTGGGTCGATCCTCAATCGGCCAACGAATACATTGCCGGCATGATTTTGTTGGGCGTGGCCCCGTGCACGGCCATGGTCTTTGTTTGGAGCCAGTTGGTCAAAGGGGACCCCAATTACACCTTGGTGCAGGTGTCGGTGAACGACCTGATCATGGTGGTGGCGTTTGCGCCCATTGCGGCATTTTTGCTGGGCCTGACCGACGTCACCGTGCCCTGGGAAACCCTGATCTTGTCCACGGTCTTGTATGTGGTGCTGCCCTTGGGCGCGGGCATGCTGGCACGGCGTCTGTGGTTGCGCCGCGGTGCTGCCCACCTGCAGCAACGTGTGGCCCAGCTCAAACCGCTGTCGGTGGCTGGGCTGATCGCCACCGTGGTCTTGCTCTTTGGCTTTCAAGCCCAAACGATGATGGACAAGCCCCTGGTCATCGCCTTGATTGCCGTGCCCTTGCTGGTGCAAACCTATGGGATTTTTTTCATTTCCTGGTGGGGGGCGCGCTGGTTGAAACTGCCGCACAACGTGGCGGGCCCTGCGTGCCTGATTGGCACTTCCAACTTTTTCGAACTGGCGGTGGCCGTTGCCATTTCCTTGTTTGGCTTGCAATCCGGTGCGGCTTTGGCCACGGTGGTGGGTGTGCTGGTCGAGGTGCCGGTGATGCTGACGCTGGTGGCTTTGATCAACCACTGGGCACCGCGCCAAGACGAGCAGACCTGAGACGGAGCGAGCACCCAAGGCCCGCTGCCCTTGCCTGATGGGCGCCCATGTCATTCAAATTTCACAATCCGGTCACATAATTCACACTTTGCCCGTCCGACCTCGCCGCCCTCGCCCCCTCGCCATGCAAACCCATTCTCTTTACGCCGCCATTGACCTGGGCTCCAACAGTTTTCGCCTTGAGATCGGACAAATGGATGCAGGCCAGCTGCGGCGCGTGGAATACATCAAGGAAACCGTGCGCCAAGGCAACGGCCTGGACAGCGAACGCAACCTGAGCGAAGACGCCATGGCACGGGGCTGGGAGTGCCTGGCCCGCTTTGGCGAACGGATTGCGGGCTTCCAGCCCCAACAAGTCAGGGCCGTGGCGACCCAAACCCTGCGCGAGGCCCGCAACCGGGATGTGTTTTTGGTCAAGGCCAAACAAATTCTGGGCTTTCCGATCGAGGTGATTGCCGGGCGCGAAGAGGCCCGACTCATTTACCTGGGCGTGTCGCACCTGCTGCCGCAGTCGGATGAGCGCCGCCTGGTGGTGGATATCGGCGGGCGCTCGACCGAAATGATTTTGGGCCAGCACGTCACCGCCAGTACGCTGGAGTCTTACCGCGTGGGCAGTGTGGGCTGGTCCATGAAGTATTTTTCCGATGGCCTGTGGACTCCCCAAGCCTTCAAGGCCGCCCAAATCGGGGCCCTGGCGGTGCTCGACGAGGCCCACATCCTCTTCAACCGCCAGCACTGGGACAAGTGCTACGGCTCCTCGGGCACGGTGGGCGCAGTGTCCGATATCTTGACCCAGGCCGGCTGGCCCGAGGGGCGTGTCACACGCGACGGCCTGAGTTGGCTCAAAGAGCGTTTGCTCAAGGCCCAAAAGCTGGACAACTTGCGCCTGGAAGGCGTCAAGGAAGATCGCAAACCCGTCATCGGTGGCGGCCTGGCGGTTTTGCAAGCCGTGTTTGATCTGCTGCAAATCGATGAGATGCATGCCGCGCAAGGGGCCTTGCGCCATGGCGCGCTGTACGACCTGATCGACCGTGAAACCCCCCAGGATGTCCGCTCGTCCATGGTGAGCTGGTTGGCCCAACGCTTTGGCACCGATGCCCAGCAGGCCGATCGGGTCTCACGCACAGCCCGGGACCTGCTGGAAGCCATGATTGGATCGGGGGCCGACCTGCCCCAAAACGAACGCCAACGCCATTTGCAAAAACTGCACTGGGCCTGCCAGCTGCACGAAACCGGCTTGCGCATCTCGCACAGTGATTACCACAAGCACGGTGCCTACATCTTGGACAACACCGACCTGCCCGGCTTCACCCTGGACGAGTTGCACCGCCTGAGCCAATTGGTGCTGGGCCACCGGGGCAAGCTGCGCAAGCTCGAAACCGAATTGCAAAACACCCGGTTTGTGCAGCAACTTATGGCGCTTCGCTTGGCGGTCATTCTGTGCCATGCCCGGCGTGACCCGGATTTGTCGGGCTTGCACATCCACTACGATGTTGACAGGCGCACCGCCAGCCTTCAGATGGACAGCGACTGGGCCGAACTCTGGCCCCAATCGGCGCACTTGCTGCGCGAAGAAAAAAACGCTTGGCAAAAGACGGATTGGGTTTTACAAGTTACGGTGAGCTGATTTCCCCGGATTTTTGAGGTGGATGTCTTGCCGAATAAAAAACAACGGTATAAACTGTATGCACCGTTAATTTTTTTGAAAGGCAATACACCATGAACGACACCACCATTTCCTCAGCCCCAAGCGCCAACGCTGCCAGCACCGACAGCACCGCCACTTCTGCCAAAGCTGCCGCCAAACCAGCGGCAAAGGCGGCACCCGCCTCCCAAATACCCGTCAAAGCACCGCGCAAAACCGTTGTCAAAGCCCCGCAGCGCAAGACGGTCAAATCGGTCAAAACTGCAGTGACCCCGCCTGCCGCGCCCGCCAAAGCCAAGACCAGCTCGGCCAAAGCACCTCAGCCCAAAGCCACGGACAAGAAAACTACGGCCGCCCCTGCCAAGGCCCCCAAAGAGAAAAAGATCAAAGTCGTGCGCGACAGTTTCACACTGCCCAAGACCGAGTTGCTGCAAATCACCGAGATGAAAAAACGCGCCATGGCTTTGGGCGTGGAAGTCAAGAAAAGTGAATTGATCCGCGCTGGCCTGCAGGCCTTGGCGGGCTTGGCCGACACTGCTTTCAAGAAAGCCATGGCCAATGTTCCCACCATCAAAACCGGTCGGCCTGCCAAAGACTGAAGGCGCTCACCAACCCGCTGCTCAAATGCGCTCAGGGCATGTCACAGCCAACAGCACGGTTTGCGCCTCGCCCTCGCGGATGCGGTGGCGCAACCACCACACCGCGCCTTTTCGGATGGCGCATGCGGCCTCGGGCATGCCCAGCAATGTCGCCACCATGCCGCCCAACGCCGGTTGGTGCCCTACCAACAAGACCGGGTAACGCGCCTCGGGCCAGCCCGAGGTTTCCAGCACATCCGCCACACTGGCGCCAGGAGACAGGGCGTCGCGGACCTTGTACTTGCGGCTCAGGGCCAGCACCGTTTGCTCGGCCCGCACAGCGGGGCTGCTGAGCACGCGGGTCCCTTGTGGCAACTGGGCGTCCAGCCAGGCGGCCATGCGTTCGGCCTGTTTGCGCCCGCGAGGTGTCAAGACCCTTTGCATGTCGTCTTCGCCTGGCTCGGCCTCATTGGCCTCTGCATGCCGCCACACGATCAAATCCATGGGACTCACTCCTGTAAAGGTGAGGCGTCGTAGCGCTGCATCAGCGCTTGTTGGGCCCCGGGCCCCGGCTCGGTCAAGCCGACACGGTGGTATTGGCCATCTGGGGCCAAGTCCCAGGCATCGCGACCGTCGTGCAGGTAGGCGATCAGGCATTCGTCAATGATTCGTTGGCGCAGCAACGGGTCGGTCACGGGCCAGGCCAACTCGATGCGGCGCGTCATGTTGCGGCTCATCCAGTCGGCGCTCGACAGGTACAGAGATTCGTCTTGGTCGGCGCAAAAGTAAAACACCCGTGAGTGCTCCAGAAAGCGGCCGATGACCGAACGCACCCGGATGTTGTCGCTCACCCCAGCCACCCCGGCGGGCAGCATGCAGGCCCCGCGCACAATCAAATCGATCTTGGCCCCCTTTTGCCCAGCCGTCAGCAAAGCCTCCATCAAGGGCTGGTCGGTCAGGGCATTCATCTTGATGACAATGCGCCCGGTCGCGCCACGTGCAGCCGCCTCGCCAACTGCCTCAATGAGGGCCTGCATTTGGGCATGCAAAGCAAAGGGTGCAACCAGCAAACTTTTCATCCTAGGCAACCGGCTTTGGCTGGCCAAATGCCCAAACAACTGGTCCATGTCGGCGGTGATGTCGGCATCGGCCGTGAGGTAACTGATGTCGGTGTACAGCGCCGCGGTGCGGCGGTTGTAATTGCCCGTAGACAGATGGCCATAGCGGCGCAGCACACGGCCTTCACGGCGAGTGACCAGCAGCATTTTGGCGTGCGTTTTCAGGCCCACGATGCCGTAGACCACTTGAGCGCCGATCGATTCAAGTTGCTCGGCCCAATTGATGTTGGCCTCTTCGTCAAAACGGGCTTTGAGCTCCACCACGACCGTGACTTCCTTGCCGCGTCGTACCGCTTCGCGCAGCAAATCCATCATGGTGGTGTCGCTGCCAGCGCGGTAAATGGTTTGCTTGATGGCCAACACATTAGGGTCCATCACGGCTTCACGCAAAAAGGCCAGCACGCCATCAAAACTTTCAAAGGGTTGGTGAATCACCACATCGCCTTCTTTGATCCGGTTGAACACCGAACCGTGTTTCGGAAGTTGCACCGGAAAGCTGGCTTTGAAGGGCGGGAAGAGCAAGTCTGGTGCAGGCACCAAATCGATCAACTGCATCAGGCGCACCAGGTTTACCGGGCCATTGACCCGGTACACTGAAGCTTCGGGCAAGCGAAATTCCTTGCGCAAGAATTCTGACAAACGGGGCACACAGCTGGACGAGACTTCCAGGCGAACCGCCTGGCCATAGTGGCGGTGCTGCAGACCTTGACGCAGAGCCATGCGCAAATTGGCGATTTCGTCCTCGTCCACCGCCAGATCCGAGTGGCGCGTGACCCTGAACTGGGAAAATTGTCCGACTTCACGGCCCGGGAACAACTCGGCCAGATGGGCGCGGATCACGCTGGACAAAAGTACAAAAGCCTTGCTGCCCTCGCACACCCGGTCCGGCAAGGCAATCACCCTCGGCAACACGCGCGGTACCTTGACGATGGCGATTTCGTTGGACCGCCCAAAAGCGTCCTTGCCCGACAACTGCACAATGAAGTTGAGCGATTTGTTGGCCACTTGAGGAAAGGGGTGCGCCGGGTCCAGGCCCACGGGCACCAACAGGGGCTGCACTTCGCGCTGGAAGTAACTGCGCACCCAGCGGCGTTGCTCGGCATTGCGCTCGCCGTGTGACAATAAACGGTAGCCATGGCGCTGCAAAGTGGGCAGCAAATCGTCGTTGTACAAAGCGTACTGCCGCGCCACCATGGCATTGGTTTTGTCGGCAATGGCCTTCAAGCTGTCGTTCGTGTATTGGCCGGATCTGATCTCCTGCAAGCTGCCCATCACATGCGGCTCGGCCCGAACCTCAAAGAACTCGTCTAAGTTAGAGGACACGATGCACAGATACCGCAGGCGTTCGAGCACAGGCACCTCGGGTCGGTGGGCCCAATCGAGCACACGCTCATTGAAAGCCAGGATGCTCAGATCGCGGTCCAAAAACTCAGGTGGCAACTCTGGCGAAATGGTCTGTGAAATTGGATGGGCCATGGCATACCGTCGATGAATTCAATTCATCATATAAAGTCACTAAGGCATTTTGGTGACAAAACCGTGACAATCAGTGACTTATTTGTCGTCGCCTTTGATCGATATCAAGTGAGACTCGAACAGCGCCAGATTTAAGCGGGCACCGCCTGCGCAGGCAAGGCGTTGACGACCACCGCCTGGCTGCCCCAGTGGATGATCTCCAGTCGACCGTCGGCATGCTCCACCAACGCGGTACGGCTTTCTACCCAATCGCCGTCGTTGCAATACAGGGTGCCGTTCACATCGCGAATTTCGGCGTGGTGAATGTGGCCGCACACCACGCCATCAAAGCCCCGGCGCTTGGCCTCATGAGCCACAGCCACCTCAAAGTCGCTGATGAAATTCACCGCTTTTTTGACCTTCAATTTGAGGTAAGCCGACAAAGACCAGTACTCCAGACCGATGCGCGCCCTGAAGCTGTTGAGGTGACGGTTGAGACGCAAGGCCAGCTCGTACAAATAATCGCCCAAATAAGCCAGCCACTTGGCGCACTGAATCACGCCATCAAAGTGGTCGCCGTGCACCACCCACAACTTGAGGCCTTTGGCCGTGGTGTGTGACGTGTCGTGCAGCACCTCGACCCCACCAAATGCGTGACCCACAAAATGCCGCGCGAACTCGTCGTGGTTGCCCGGCACATAAATGACGCGGCACCCTTTGCGCGCTCGGCGCAATAATTTTTGGACCACATCGTTGTGACTTTGGGGCCAGAACCAGCGCCTGCGCAGTTGCCAACCGTCCACGATGTCGCCCACCAAGTACAACACATCACTGGGGTGGTGTTTCAGAAAATCGAGCAGGGCTTCGGCCTGAAAACCAGGCGTACCAATGTGCAGATCCGAAATAAAAACTGCCCGCAAACGCTGCCGGCCTGCGGGCAAAATGTCGTCGTCTGGTTCCTCTGGCCCCTGCACTGACTCGGGCAAGGCGTGGGGCAAAGTGCCATCGAGCGCCGCATAAGAGGTTGTGAACAACGCAGCGGCCGTCGAGAGTGCGTCGGTTTTTATCATGCGGCCCCCATGGAAAAATTTTTGCGATAGCGCATGGGCAAGTCGGCCGTGCGCATCATCATGGGCAGATCGGCCGTGTTGAAGTCCGGGTCCCAAGCGGGCGCACCCAGCACCTTGGCGCCCAAGCGCAAATAGCCTCTGATGAGCGCGGGCGGCTCGATGGCCAAACCATGGTCCAAATCGTCCACAGGCAGCGGCAAACGTGGCCGCACATGGAACTGGATTTCGGCCAAATGCTTTTCACGCAACTGGTGCCAGATGCTGGCTGCGACATCACCCGTGACCAGACCGTTGTGCAGCATCGGGATACTGGCGCAACCGATCATGGTGTCCAGGCGGTTGCGGTCCATGAATTCGAACAAAGCGCCCCACAAGGCCATGATGACTGCACCATGGCGGTAGTCTGCGTGCACACAACTGCGGCCCAACTCCACCATGCGGCTGCGCAGATCGCGCAGACGGGTCAGGTCAAACTCGGTGTCGCTGTAGGTGCTGCCGGCCCGCTTGGCTTGTGCTGGCGTGAGCACCCGGTAGGTGCCAATGACCTGGCCTGAAACGTTGTCCCGGACCAGCAGGTGTTCGCAGTAATCGTCGAACAAATCGATGTCGTGGCCTGGCAGTGATTTGGGCAACCGCGCACCCAACTCGTTGGCAAAAACCTGGTACCTCAGGCGCTGCGCTTCGCGAACTTCGTCGAGATGCTGCGCCCAGCTGACTTCAATGCTGCTTTGCAGACGCCGAGGCAAAAAGTCCAAACCGGTGGCAGCTGCCCCCGAGTGGAGCACCCCCCCGGCCAATTGAACAGGGGTCAGTGCAAAGGTGGGGTTGGGTGACTCTTTCATGACTTCAGCTCCTTTTTTTTCCTGCCTTGGATGATCCCCCGTACCCGTGTCAAAGCAATGTCTCTTTTGTTAAATTTGAATGACGTGTGCATGTGCCACGCGACGCATCAACTGCATCAAATGGTCAAGCGCATCGTGGCGCGTGTCCTCAAACCAAGCAGATTTTTTGCCCAGGTCATCCCACACGCGCAGCTTCACAGCATCGGCAAAAAAAGGCTCCAGCTCAAAAGCCGAACACTCTTGTGGCCCCATCGGCCCGCCTTGCAAACGCAGGCGTCGCACCGAATCAGGCGACAGCTTGCTGGCGTAGCTCTCGCGTGTGCCGACCAAGTAGCGCTTGGCCTGCACATGTAAGCGCACTGGCTCTGCGACAGCGAGACCAAACACAGGCAGCAGCACCTGTGCACCGATGCGCTCATGCACATCGTCTTCACCTCTGAGGGTGGGCGTGCCCTCCAGATTCACCCACAAATGACCCACATCGTGCAACCAGCTGGCCAGTTGCAAAGCCGCGCTGGCACCCGACTTTTCAGCCAAACGTCCGCATTGCCAAGCGTGCATCAACTGGGTGACCGACTCACCGGCGTAGATCTGGTCACCGCCTTGCTCGTAAAGCGTCAAAAGGGTGTTCAACATTTTTTGCATGGCTTGACTGTGGACTCGGTTCGTGTCAAAAAAATGACAAAACCGACAAGACACCAAACTGATATATTTTCTTCATCACAGCGTCACAGGTACTTTGCACCATGAACATAGTGTCAAATTAGCAACTGGCTATCTGCGTTATCAGTGCCTGCAAATCCTTTCAAAAAGACCTTCAAGCCATCGACCTGCGCATCGACAAGGGCGCGTCTGTGGGCGGGGTGGGGGCTGGACATTGCAGCGGCCATCAGCCCGCAGGTGCAGGGTGATCTGGCTGAAATTTTTGGCTGTCGCTGACAACGGGCCTCCGAACAGCTGTTTGGCTGGCTGGCTGAAAATCCTGGGCATTGCACCGCGTGATCTGCGCAGCAGCCCGGCCGGCCTTCATCAACTCCAACAGGCACTCGGCTCAGCCCGAAGCCGCAACTTTGTAGGAAGTAAAGCATGCGCAACGATGTGATCATTGTGGGCAGTGGCATCGTCGGCCTGGCCTGCGCCTGGGCTGCTTTGCAGCAAGGCAAAAGCGTGCGCGTGATCGACCGCGACCCATTTTGTGTGGGGGCCTCAATTCGCAACTTTGGCTTCGTCACGGTGACCGGCCAGGGTCGGGGCGACACCTGGCGTCGCGCCCGCAGGTCACGCGATGTGTGGGCCGCACTGGCCCCGCAAGCGGGTATCGCCATTGAGCACCAGGGCTTGTATGTGCTTGCCCAAAGACAACAGGCCAAAATGGTTTTGCAGGAATTGTGCAAACAACCCGAGGGCCAAGACCTGCAATGGCTCGAAGGCCAAGCCTTGCAAGACCAGGCGCCACAATTTGTCATGCATCATTTTCAAGGAGCCTTGTACAGCCCTCACGAGCTGCGCATCGAAGCGCGCAGCGCCATTGAGAAACTGCGTGTTTGGCTGGCCACTCAAGGCGTCGTGTTTCAGCTCGGGCAACACGTTCAAGAAGTCATCTCTGGCGCCGTCTTCACCGGCGGGCAATGGCTGCCGGGCGAGCGCATCCTGGTCTGCCCTGGCCCGGATATGCGCAGCTTGTTTCCTGAGGCTTTCAGCGAAAACAACACCCAGCTGTGTCAGCTGCAAATGCTGCGGGTTCAGCCGCCGCCCGGCTACCGGCTCGGCGCTGGGGTGATGAGCGATTTGAGCCTGGTGCGCTACCGGGGTTACAGCGAATTGCCCGGTGCCCAATTGCTGCTCGATCAGCTGCGCGTTGAAGCCCCCCAGGAATTGGCCCATGGCATACACCTGATCGTGGTGCAAAGCCAGGACGGCTCGCTGGTGGTGGGAGACTCACACCACTACGGCCAGGCCATGCGGCCCTTTGCTTCGCGCGAAGTGGATGACCTGATCCTCTATGAAATGCAGCGCCTGCTGTGCCTGGGCCACTACCAGGTGACAGAGCGCTGGACGGGCATTTACCCCAGCGCACAACAAGACAGCCTGGTGCGCGATGTGTTGCCCGGTGTGCAATTGGTCAGTGTGACCAGTGGCACCGGCATGAGCACCTCGTTTGGCTTGGCTGAAGACATCATTCAAAACTGGAGCAAAACATGAATCTCCAACAAGAACACACCGTCCGCGGCATCGTGCTCGACTGGGCGGGCACCATCGTGGACTTTGGCTGCCAGGCCCCCATGGGCGCCTTCGTCGAGTTGTTTGCCCGCCACCAGATTGAGATCACCATCGCCGAGGCCCGTGTGCCCATGGGGCTGCCCAAGATGGACCACATCGCGGCCTTGGGACGCATGTCGACCATCGCGACCCAATGGCAAGCACTGAAAGGTCGCCCTTTCAACTCCGCGGATGCGCAACAACTGCTGACAGAGTTCGAGCCCATGAGTGCCAAAGCGGCGCTGGACCGCAGCCACTTCATTCCAGGCTTCATGACGGCGTACCATGCGCTGAAAGCCCAAGGCTTGGCCTTTGCCACCACCACCGGTTACACCCGAAAAATCATGACGCCCTTGATGGAGATCGCCCAGGCAGAGGGCTTCACGCCGGACTTGGTGGTGTGTTGCGACGACGTGGCCCGCAGCCGCCCTGACCCCATGGGCATGCAGGCTTGTTTGCAAGCCATGGGTTTGCAAGGTAAAGCGCCGCAGGTCATCAAGGTCGACGACACCGCTCCCGGCCTGGCCGAAGGCCTGGCCGCAGGCGCCTGGACGGTGGGTGTGGCCATCAGCGGCAACGCCTTGGGGTGGACGCATGAGCGCTGGCTGCAGGCCAGCGAACAGGACCAAGCCCATGCCAAGACCAGCGCCAACGCCCTGCTGCTGGCGGCCGGAGCCCACGAGGTGATCGACAGTGTGGCCGATTTGCCAGACGCCATCGCCCGCATTGAGCAGCGCATGGCCTTGGGCGAAACCCCTTGAGTCCCCATGAATCCAGGTCTGTGTCCTGAGCAAGCTTTTTGGTCCCGTCTGAACGGGCCGCAACAGGCTTGGCTGGCCAGCCAACTGCAGGCCCAACACATGCCGCCCGCTGGGGGCTTGCGCTGGTTGTGCGACGGGATCAACATCGGTTGGGTGTCTGCCGATCGCGCCCAAGACATGGTGGCCTTGTTACCCGGATGCACCCTCGTGCAGGGTCGTTTGCGCTGGCAAACGGCCGCAGACCAGGCTTTGCAGCGCAGCCAGGCTTTGCAGGCTTTTTTGGTCCAGCAAGCGGCCCATGGGCGTTTGACCGGATGGCGCGGTGAATTTTTTGCGTGGTGGCCTGACACACCCGCTTGGCCACCGGCTTTGGACGTGCCCCCATTTTTGTGCGTCGAGCGGGCGGGCTTCAGGCACCTGGGCATGATGAGCCATGCGGTGCACATCCATGGTTTTTTGCCCCAAGGTGACTTGTGGTGCGGTCGTCGCTCTGGCCACAAAGCCATCGACCCAGGCCTGCTGGACAACCTGGCCGCCGGCGGATTGACGGCCGGAGAAAGCCCTTTGTCAACGGCTGTGCGTGAACTGGCCGAAGAGGCGGGTTTGCACCTGTCAGAGCCAAGCCGCTTGCGCGGGTCCGGGGTGATCCGCACACAAAGGCCTGAACCCCAAGGCTGGCATGACGAGCAATTGCTGGTGTACACGCTGCACCTGTCGGAGCGAGAGACCCCCATCAACGCCGATGGCGAGGTGCAGGAATTTCGGCGTCTGAGCCCGGACGAGGTGGTCTCGTGCATGCAATCGGGTCAGTTCACCGTGGACGCTTGCGCCTCATTGGCCCAAAGTCTGGCCTGGCTCATGGCCGGTTCAGACGCCATCACCACCCGCGGCAACGTGCGCTGACCACGGGGCTTGTGAATGGCCTGCCCGTGACGCCTGATTGGCCAGCCATGGGGTATCGTGCTGTTTTATTCGCCTTCTTTTGGACAAAACCATGATCCTCGAACTCGCCGACATCCGCATCCAGCCTGGCCAGCAAGCCGCCTTTGAGCAAGCCATTGAACTGGGCCTGAACACCGTGGCCGCGCGGGCCAAAGGCTTTCGGGGGGCCAAGGTCAACCGCTGCATCGAGACCCCCGAGCGCTTTGTGTTGCAGATTTTCTGGGACACGCTGGAAGACCACACGGTGGGCTTTCGCCAGTCGCCACTGTTCGCTGAGTGGCGCGCCATTGTCGGCCCCTTCTTTGCCGCGCCCCCGCACGTGGAGCATTTCGAGCTGACCTACACCTCGGCCTGAGCCGGGCTTCCATCGGCTTGATGGCCTTGCACCAGGCGCGAGAGCAGATGCACAAACTGGTTTTGCTCTTGCAGCGTCAGCGGGGCCAGGATTTTGACTTGCACCTGGGCCACATCGCTTTGGATCTGGGCCAGCGCTTGCACGCCCTGCGGCGTGACCACCAACAGCTTGCGCCTGCGGTCGGCCGGATCGGCCTTGCGCACCACCCAGCCCTTGGCTTCCAACCGCCCAATGACCGAGCCCGAAGTGGCCGGATCAAAGGCCACCCGCTTGGCCAGGCTCACCTGGTCAATGCCCGGGCTGTCCAGCAAAGCGTTCAGGATGGCAAATTGCACGGGCGTGATGCCGGCGCTGGCCAGTTGCTCGGCAAAAATGGCCACGGCAATTTGCTGGGCCCGTCGAATCAGGTGACCCGGCGTGGCCTGCAGGTCGATGCTGTGGATCATGTGCGTGTCGTGTTGCAGCGGTTCATCAGGCGCCTGCGTTCGGGCATTGCGATTACCATCTGATTTTCATTTTTTGAGAAAGCATCCCATGAGTTTTGTATTTTCACCCATGCCCGTGGTCTCGGTGCCCGTGCTGGGCCAACCCGAACGTTTTCCGGTGCACCGCATTTACTGTGTTGGCCGCAATTATGAAGAGCACGCCAAGGAGATGGGCTTTACAGGGCGCGAGCCGCCTTTCTTCTTCCTCAAACCCACCGACAGTCTGGTGGTGGTCGAAGCGGGCCAGACCGGCACCATGCCTTACCCCAGCCTCACGCACAACCTGCACCACGAGATCGAACTGGTGGTGGCCATTGGCCAAGGTGGGCGCAACATTTCGGCGGCCAACGCGGCGCAGCACATCTACGGTTATGCCGTGGGCCTGGACATGACGCGCCGCGACCTGCAAAACGAGATGAAAAAACAAGGCCGCCCTTGGTGCATCGGCAAGGCTTTTGACCACTCGGCCCCCATTGGCCCCATCACCCCCATCGCCCAAGCCGGTGATGCGAACAACGCCGAAATCAGCTTGCAAGTCAACGGCGCGGACCGTCAGCGCAGCAACGTGGCCAAGCTGATTTGGAACGTGGCCGAAACCATCGAACATCTGTCCGCCGCTTGGGAACTGCAACCCGGCGACCTGATTTACACCGGCACCCCCGAAGGCGTGGCCGCCGTGGTGGCCGGCGATGTGCTGTTGGGCCAGGTGGCAGGCTTGAGCAGCTTAGAAATTAAAATTTCCTGAGCTGCAAGGTCGCCTAAACGCAGTGTGGCCAGCTGAAAAGCACTTTGGTTCAACCAATAAAAGTACACACCCCCAGAACGAAAAGCACTTTGGTTCAACCAACAAAAGTACACCCCCCTGAAATAAAGGGTTAACCCTTGAACTAGGCGAACGAAGTTGCAACATAATTCATGTGCATTGCAAAGAGGTGGCTTTAGGGCTCCCCAAACTGAGCACCACTGGAGCCATTCTTTTAATTAACCGACCGCATGGTTGGTTTATCATCCCGTTTTTCAACCCATGATGGAGACAAGCCAATGAATAAATTCCTACAACAAACGGCCTTGGCCGCAGGCCTGATGGCCATTGGTTTTGGCGTGCATGCCCAAACCATCACCCTGAAAGTGCACCACTTTCTAAGCGCACAAACCATTCAGCACACCACCATGCTGGGCGACTGGTGCAAAAACATTGCACGCGACTCCAAAGACCGCCTGAAGTGCGACATCTTCCCCTCGATGCAACTGGGCGGCACACCCGTGCAGTTGTATGAGCAGGCCCGTGATGGCGTGGTGGACGTGGCTTGGACTTTGCAAGCCTTCACACCCAAACTGGCCAAACTCGAAGTATTCGAGTTGCCCTTCATGATGACCAATGCCGAAGCCACCAGCCGCGCCGCTTGGGACTACGGCCAGAAATACGCCCAGGACGACTTCAAAGACGTGAAGATGTTGGCCATCCACGTGCATGGCCCAGGCAACATTTACACCAAGAACAAAGCCGTGGCCACCATGGCCGACCTCAAGGGTCTGAAAGTGCGCGCTCCCACACGCCAAGTCAACAGAATGGTCGCGATGATGGGCGCTACGCCCGTGGCCATGCCTGTGCCGCAAGTGCCTGAAGCGCTGTCTAAAGGTGTGATTGACGGTGCGGTGATTCCTTACGAAGTCGCGCCCAGCCTGAAGGTCAATGAGCTGACCAACTTCACGGCCGAAACCGACCGCAGCTACAACGCGCTGTACACCACCGTGTTCGTGCTGCCCATGAACAAGGCCAAGTACGATTCGCTGCCTGCCGACTTGAAAGCCGTCATCGACAAAAATTCGGGCCGCGAACTGTCAGCCTTCCTGGGCAAGACCCAAGCAGGCCACGATGCCGTCGGCAAAAAAGTGTTTGAAGCTTCGACCAACCAGAAAATCACCATCATCCCCAAAGTTGAACTGGAAAAATGGAAGAAAGCCACGGACTCTCTGGACGACGCTTGGGTGGCCGAGATGACCGGCAAGGGCATGGACGGCAAAGGCATGCTCCAATCCGCATCAGACCTGATCAAGCAATACACCAAGTAATTGGCGCTTTGATGCCAACAAAGAGCAGGGATGTCCCTGCTCTTTTTTTCATGCAAAGCGGGTTTGTGCCCCGCCTGCGCAAGCAGCCATACAGATTTTTCACTTTCCCGCTCAGCGGAGCACACCATGATGTTTTCAAACCCCTTGGAGCGGCTTGCCAGGCTCTGCAGCATATTGGGAGGGCTGGTGATCACCAGCCTGATGCTGATGACCTGTTACAGCCTGATCGGGCGGAACTTTTTTGACACCGCCCTGATTGGCGACTTTGAACTCACCGGCGTTGGCGCAGGCGCTGCCATTGCCCTGTTCATGCCCTTGTGTCAGTTCAAGCGCGAAAACATCATCGTGGACTTTTTCACTGCCAAGTGCAGTGAGGCCACCCACTTTAAGCTTGACCGCTTGGGTGACCTGCTCATGACGATCATCTTCTCCTTGTTGGCTTGGCGCTGCGGCGCTGCGGCCATCAATGCCAAAGAAACAATGGGGGCATCCATGTTGCTGGGTTTCCCCGACTGGATCGTCTTCACCAGCATGTGCATTCCTTTTGGCATCAGCGCGGTCATCGCCGCCATGCAAACGCTCTCGTCCATGGATCACCAGAAGGCTTTGACATGACCCCCATCCAATTGGCTTTGCTCATTTTCGGCATCATGTTGCTGCTCATGGTTTTGCGCGTGCCGATCGCTGGCGCCATGTTTCTGGCAGGGGCCGTGGGCTTCGTTTTGCAGTCGGGTGTCTCGCCTTTTCTGAATTTTTTGAACAACTTGGCCTTTGCCCGCTTGGCCAACTACGACCTGTCGGTGATCCCGCTGTTCATCTTGATGGGCAATTTCGCCACGCAAGGCGGCATCAGCAAAGCGCTGTTTCAGTTTGCAGCGGCCGTCATGGGTCGTTTCAAAGGCGGCTTGGCCATGGGTGCTGTGCTGGCCTGCGGTGCGTTTGGCGCCATTTGTGGCTCCTCAGTGGCCACGGCGGCCACCATCACCGGCGTGGCCTTGCCCGAGATGAAGCGCCACGGTTATTCCGGTCGCCTGTCCACCGGCACGCTGGCTGCCGGCGGCACGCTGGGCATTTTGATTCCGCCCTCCGTGCCCTTGGTGATCTACGCCATCTTGACCGAGCAAAACATCGCCAAGCTGTTTGCTGCGGCCATGCTGCCCGGCCTCATCGCCATGGTCGGTTACATGATCGCCATTGCTGTTTACGTTCGCCTGGTTCCCGGCCAAGCCCCTGACCAGGAAGAGCGCGAGAAGCTGACGTTTGAATCGCTCAAAGGCATCTTGCCCATTGCCACCATCTTCATCATCGTGTTTGGCGGTATTTATGCGGGCTTTTTTACCCCCACCGAAGGGGCGGCCGTGGGCGCTGCATCCACGTTTGTGGCCGCACTGCTCAAGCGCGAATTGAACTGGGATAAGTTTTTGCACTGTTTCCATGCAACGGCCTTGAGCAGCGCCATGATTTTCATGATCTTCTTGGGTGCCGATGTCATGAACGCCGCACTGGCCCGCACGCAAGTGCCCGCTCAACTGGCCGAAATGGTGGTGTCCATGAACCTGGCCCCGCTGTTGGTGGTCTCGGGCATCTTGCTGCTGTATGTGGTGCTGGGCGCGGTGATGGACGAGCTGTCCATGCTGCTGCTCACCATCCCCATCTTTTTCCCCATCATCATGAAACTCGACTTCGGCATGACGCCGGAGTACACCGCCATCTGGTTCGGCATCATGGTGCTGATGACCGTGGGCTTTGGCATGCTGGCACCGCCTGTGGGCCTGAACGTTTATGTGGTCAATGGCATGGCCAAAGACGTTCCGCTGAGCGAAAGCTACAAAGGCATCATGCCGTTTTTGATCAGCGATACCGTGCGCACCTTGCTGCTGCTGTTTTTCCCGGGCATCGCGCTGTTCTTGATTCCTTACCTGACCTGATCGGGCCGTGCCACAGCAAAGACCTCCATGGCTGAGCGCCTTGGAGGTTTTTTTATGGCGGACTGGTTAGACTTGGGTCAATGCCTTTTTTGCACCCCCAATTCGAGCCCATTTCATGATGTTTGACCGCACCATTCGACACTGCCGGCAATGCGGCGCAGCGGTGGCCTACCGCTTGCCCGATGACGGGGACACCAAGCTGCGCGCCATCTGCACCGCCTGCCACACGGTGCACTACGAAAACCCCCTGAACGTGGTGGGCACCGTGCCCCACTGGGGCGACCAAGTGCTGCTGTGCAAACGCAACATCGAGCCGCGCAAAGGCAAATGGACCTTGCCTGCCGGCTTCATGGAGCTGGGCGAGTCCACCTCAGAAGGCGCAGCGCGCGAGACCACCGAAGAGGCGGGCGCGCAGTTCATCATGGAAGACCTGCTGACGGTGATGAGCGTGCCGCGTGTGGGCCAAGTGCACCTGTACTACCGCGCACGCCTGACCAGCGACGCGTTTGACCCCGGCCACGAAACCATGGAGGCTCGCCTTTTCAAAGAGGACGAAATCCCTTGGGACGAATTGGCGTTCAGGACCGTGAAGGAAACGCTGGAGCACTACTTTGCCGACCGCCGTGCAGGCCACTTTGGCACCCACGCGTTCGACATCGCCTGAGCGCAGCATTCAACGCCGGCCGCCAGCCCTTAACCGCTTAACGCTCAACGATCAAACGTCGATCGCTTCAGCCGACCCCGCCTGCTTGCGCAACTCGAATTTCTGAATCTTGCCCGTGCTGGTCTTGGGCAATTCGCCAAACACCACGGCACGCGGCACCTTGAAACCCGCCAGGTGTTGCTTGCAATGAGCCACAATCTGTTCGGCAGTGACTTGGGCATCGGCCTTCAGCTCGACAAAGGCGCAAGGCGTCTCGCCCCAGCGCGCATCGGGTTTGGCCACCACGGCCGCCGCCAGCACAGCGGGGTGGCGGTACAGCACGTCTTCCACCTCGATCGATGAGATGTTTTCGCCGCCTGAGATGATGATGTCCTTGCTGCGGTCCTTGATTTTGAAATAGCCGTCCGGGTACTGCACCGCCAGGTCGCCACTGTGGAACCAGCCACCCGCAAAGGCCTCTTGCGTGGCTTTGGGGTTCTTCAGGTACCCCTTCATGGTGATGTTGCCCTTGAACATGATCTCGCCCATGGTCTCACCGTCTTGCGGCACAGGCAGCATGGTTTCAGGGTTGAGCACCCGCACGTCGCGCTGCAGGTGGTAGCGCACCCCCTGACGGGCATTCAGCCGAGCCCGATCACCAATGTCGAGCGTGTCCCACTCGGGGTGTTTGGGGCACACGGTGGCAGGGCCATAGACCTCGGTCAGGCCATACACATGGGTCAAGTTAAAGCCCATTTGCTCCATGCCTTCGATCATCGAGGCCGGTGGCGCTGCGCCCGCCACCATGGCCTGGATGCCAGCGGGCACGCCCGCCTTCATGGCGGCTGGGGCGTTGACCAGCAGGCCGTGCACGATGGGCGCACCGCAGTAATGCGTGACACCCTGGTCACGCATGGCGTCGAACATGGCCTGGGCATCGACCTTGCGCAAGCACACGTTCACGCCCGCACGCGCCGCCACCGTCCACGGAAAGCACCAGCCGTTGCAATGGAACATGGGCAGCGTCCACAAATAGGCCGCGTGCTTGGGCATGTCCCATTCCAAAATGTTGGAGATCGCGTTGGTCGCCGCGCCCCGATGGTGGTAAACAACGCCCTTGGGGTTACCGGTGGTGCCGCTGGTGTAGTTCAGCGCAATCGCGTCCCACTCGTTGGCAGGCAGGCTCCAGGCAAAGTCGGCATCACCCCGGGCCACAAAGGCTTCGTAAGACAGTTCGCCCAGCTTTTCGGTGGGGCCGGAGTACAGGGCGTCCTCCACGTCAATCACCAGCACAGGCCTTGTGGACTGGCGCAGCGCCAGCGCCTTTTTCATGGTGCCCGCAAACTCCGGGTCCACGATCACCGCCTTGGCCTCGCCGTGGTCCAGCATGAAGGCCACGGTCTCCGGATCAAGCCGGGTGTTGATGGCATTGAGCACCGCTCCCGCCATCGGAATGCCAAAGTGCACCTCGACCATGGGCGGGGTGTTGGGCAGCATCACCGCCACCGTGTCGTTCTTGCCAATGCCCGCCTGCGTGAGCGCACTGGCCAGTTGGCGGCAGCGCCGGTAAGTGGTGGCCCAATCCTGGCGCAAATCGCCGTGCACGATGGCCAGCCGGTGGGGGTACACCTCGGCCGTGCGCTCGATGAAGCTCAAGGGTGAGAACGGCGCGTGGTTGGCGGGGGTTTGGGGCAAGTCTTGGTCAAAGATGCTGACTTTGGTATCGGTCATGAGCGGGTCCTGTTTCGGCTAACGGATGGATGTTGAACAGTTTGCCTGACCCAGCGCTGAAATCCATGCTGGTTTGCCCCGAAACCCGCATGGAATGAACCGTCCTAATCGGCGAAAATAGCCCTCTTATGGCCATCCCCCAGTCTTTCATCCAGGAGTTGCTGTCCCGCGTCGACGTGGTCGACATCGTGGGCAAGTACGTGCAGCTCAAGAAAGGCGGCGTCAACTTCATGGGCCTGTGCCCTTTTCATGGCGAAAAATCCCCCAGCTTCAGCGTCAGCCCCACCAAGCAGTTTTTCCACTGCTTTGGCTGCGGCAAAAATGGCAATGCCATTGGCTTCTTGATGGAGCACGCGGGCATGACTTTCATCGAGGCGGTGAAAGACCTGGCCCAGCAAACCGGCATGGTGGTGCCCGAAGAACAACAATCGCCCGAAGACCGCGCCAAAGCGGCAGCCCAAAAAGCCAAGCAAGACAGCCTGAGCGATGTGCTGGAAAAAGCCGGAGACGCTTACCGCGAGCAGCTCAAAATCACGCCACGGGCGGTGGCGTATCTCAAGGGCCGGGGCCTGTCAGGCCAAATCGCCAAGCGCTTTGGCCTGGGCTACGCGCCCGAAGGCTGGCGCAGTCTGGCCAGCATCTTCCCCAAATACGACGACCCGCTGCTGGCTGAAAGCGGCTTGGTGATCGTGAACGAAGAGGACGACAAGCGCTACGACCGTTTTCGGGACCGGATCATGTTCCCGATCCGCAACATCAAAGGCGAGTGCATCGGCTTTGGCGGACGGGTGATTGGCTCGGGTACGCCCAAGTACCTCAACTCGCCCGAAACGCCCGTCTTCCACAAAGGCCGCGAGCTGTATGGCCTGTACGAAGCCCGCGAAGCCCTGCACAGCGCAGGCTACGTGCTGGTCACCGAAGGTTACATGGACGTGGTGGCCTTGGCGCAACTCGGCTTTGCCAACGCGGTGGCCACGCTGGGCACGGCCTGCACACCCGACCATGTGCAAAAGCTGTTCCGCTTCACCGACGCGGTGGTGTTCAGCTTTGACGGTGACGGCGCAGGCCGCCGCGCCGCCCGCAAGGCGCTCGATGGCGCCCTGCCCTACGCCACCGACGTGCGCAGCATCAAGTTTTTGTTTTTGCCCGCCGAGCACGACCCCGACAGCTATGTGCGCGAGTTTGGTCAAGAAGCTTTTGCCGAACAAATCAAGCAAGCCATGCCGCTGTCGCGCTTTTTGATCGACGCGGCCAGCGTCGACTGCGACTTGCAAACGGCCGAAGGACGTGCACGCTTGTCGAGCCAAGCCCGCCCGCTGTGGCAGCTGCTGCCCGAGGGTGCGCTCAAACAGCAACTGCTGTCAGAGTTGGCGCAACTGATTCAGCTGGAGACTGCAGGCCTTGAAAAACTGTGGGGCCAGCAAGCGGCAAACGAGCAACGCTTTGCACCCGCTGCACGCAGTGCCGCGGCGCACACACCCCAGTCGGCCAACGCGGCCTACAGCCAGGCCGCCAGTGCAGGGCATGACGCATACACCCACTTCGAGCCCCACTACGGCGAGCCACCGGCCTGGTCGGGTGCCAACACTTTCGTGCCGTCCAACGGCAACAGCCACTGGAAAAGCAAGAACCCCAGCTGGACGTCGGGCAGCAAATTTGGCAACAGCAAGTACAAACGTGAGCAGCCTCCGGTTTATACCGGCCCGCGCACCGTGCCCGCCAGCCGGGCCGACCACGCGGCCCGCCTGCTGCTGGGCAACATGGCGCTGTGGGAATCGCTGGCGGGCGAAGACCACGCCATGTTGTGCGACCTGCCCGCGCCGCACGGCCCGCTGTTTGCATGGCTCGAATCACAGTTTCACGAACAAGGGGCTGTGGGCTGGTCCGCCTTGCGCGAGCACATGCAAGACCAGCCCTTTGCAGGCGACGCCACCCGCTGGATGGCGCAAGACAACCTGAATGCCGTGGCCGGCAGCGAAGACGCCACCCCACCCGACCCGCAAGAAGCCCGCCAGGAACTGCGCCGCTTGCTCACCCTGCTGATGATCGATCGCCTCAAGCAGCTCGAAACCGAAGCCCTCACTGAGGCCAGCACCGGGCAAGACCCCGAAGCCCAGCAGCGCTGGCGCAGCCTCCACGAACGCCGCAAAGCGCTGATGGCCGCAGCTGCAGCGCTGCAGGCAGCGCCCTGAAATTTTCCCGGTCGGGCATTTACGTTCCGACAGCCATCCCCCGTTGGTCGGGCCTTTGCGGTCCGACAGCCATCCTCTCGCGAAACGACATTTTCAAACGGCAACGCAACACCACCGTTCATGTCGGACCTGAAGGCACCGACCTACAAGACTGCCCAAAATGACCGATGTGGTCATTGCGCAATGGGATTACTTGCCCACCCACTCGTTGAATTTATCCGCCTCGAAGGTCTCGCGTTTGGCAGCGTCGCCGGGCATGGCCACCTGCTGCTGGGCACACAACTGCTCCAAGGCTTGCCAGATCATGGCAATTTGATGCTCCTGGCCTGCGGCGTTGTCGATCAAACCGCGCAAGGCCTGGCTCAGCGGGTCGTCGTTTTGGGTCACGCCATAGGCCGAAAAACCCATTTTGGTCGCCACTTCTTCGCGCTTGGCATCTTGCTCAGCCTGGATGATGCGGGCCGGGTTGCCCACCGCCGTGGCCCCGGCCGGAACCGGCTTGGTCACCACCGCGTTCGAGCCCACCTTGGCCCCATCGCCCACCTCAAACCCGCCCAGCACTTTGGCCCCCGCGCCAATGACCACATCGCGGCCCAAAGTCGGGTGGCGCTTGGCCCCTTTGTACAAAGAGGTGCCGCCCAAAGTGACGCCGTGGTAAATGGTGCAGCCCTCGCCAATTTGGGCCGTCTCGCCGATCACGATGCCCATGCCATGGTCAAAAAACACCCGCTCGCCAATCTGCGCACCGGGGTGGATTTCGATGCCCGTGAGCCAGCGCGACACATGCGAGATGAAGCGCCCCAGCCACTTGAAGCCATGGTTCCAGCACCAGTGCGCACGGCGGTGCAGCACCAAGGCGTGCAAGCCGGGGTAGCAGGTCAACACCTCCCACCTGGTGCGGGCGGCCGGGTCGCGGTCAAGGATGCATTGGATGTCGGAGCGAAGGCGAGGAAACATAGGCCCCAAGTCTATCGTTTGCCGTTGGCCGCCTGGATCATGGCCTTGGCGACCCCCCGCAGGATGTGGATTTCTTCTGGGCTCAGGTCGGCCCGGTTGAACAACTGGTTCAAGCGTGGCATGAGCTTTTTGGGCGCAGCCGGGTCCAAAAAACCGATGTCGGTCAAAGCTTGTTCCCAATGGCTCAGCATGCCGGACACTTGATGCGCATCGGCCTTGTCCGATGGCGCCACGGCATCCTGCACCGGAAAACCTCCCAAAGCCACGCGCCAATCGTAGGCAATGACCTGAATGGCTGAGCCCAGGTTGAGCGAGCCAAATTGAGGATGGGTGGGGATCGACAGCGCCACATGGCAGCGGTAAACATCCTCGTTTTTCATGCCAAAGCGCTCGCAACCAAACAAAAAAGCCACGCTTTGCTCAGGCGCACCGGGTCGGGTCAGCTCGGCAAAGTGCTCACGCGGCGAGCGGGTGGGCGGGCCAAAGTCGCGCGGCGTCATGGCCGTGGCGCACAAATGGGTCACGCCCTCCAAGGCTTCGTCCAATGTGTTCACCACCCGCGCCTTGGCCAGCACATCGCCCGCCCCGCTGGCGCGTTGGATGGTTTCTTCTTTGCGCAGCACATTGGCCCAGCGCGGCGCCACCAGCACCAAGTCGTCAAAGCCCATGACTTTCAAGGCCCGAGCGGCAGCGCCCACATTGCCCGCATGGCTGGTTTCTATCAAGATGAATCGCGTTTGCATGACCCGATTGTCCACGCTCCCCAGCCCAGCCAGGGGAAGGCACACGCGGCTCAGGACGCCCAAATGGCGAATGCCCCCGTTTTTCGTGAGAAAATCCGCCCTTCGCCGCCGCGATCGTGCGTGGGCCAGTTCAGTTCTTCACACAATTCATGTCGTCCAATCTCCACCCCATGCTCAACGTGGCCATCAAGGCTGCGCGCGCCGCTGGCGCCATCATCAACCGCGCTGCGCTCGACGTTGAATCGGTTCGCATCTCGCAAAAGCAGGTCAACGACTTTGTGACCGAAGTCGACCACGCCAGCGAAAAAGTCATCATCGAGACCTTGCTCACGGCCTACCCCGACCACGGCATCTTGGCCGAAGAGTCGGGCCGCGAATTCGGCAACCCACTGGCGGACCACATCTGGATCATCGACCCGCTGGACGGCACGACCAACTTCATCCACGGCTTTCCTGTTTATTGCGTGAGCATTGCCCTGCAAGTACGCGGCAAGATCGAGCAAGCCGTGATTTACGACCCCACCCGCAACGACTTGTTCACTGCCACCAAAGGCCGTGGCGCCTTCATGAATGACCGCCGCCTGCGCGTGAGCAAGCGCATTCGGATGGAAGAGTGCATCATTTCCACGGGCTTCCCTTTCCGCAAGGGCGACAACTTCAACCAGTACCTGCGCATGATGGGCGATGTGATGCAACGCACCGCCGGTTTGCGCCGCCCTGGTGCTGCAGCCCTGGATTTGGCCTATGTGGCTGCAGGCTTTACCGATGGCTTCTTTGAAACCGGCCTGTCGCCTTGGGATGTGGCTGCGGGCTCGCTGCTGGTCACCGAAGCCGGTGGCCTGATTGGCAACTTCACAGGCGAGTCTGACTTTCTGGAACAAAAAGAATGCCTGGCCGGTGCGCCCCGCATTTATGGGCAACTGGTCACCATCTTGGGCAAGTACAGCAAATTTGCCAGCGCGGGCGACAAAGCCAACGTGCGCACCGCCTTAGACGCCCTGAGCCGCGAGCGCACAGGCGACACGCACAACCCGGATACCGAAGACGATGCCGCCCCGGCCAGCAGCAACGACAGCAGTCAGGCCAAGGGTGCGCCCAAGGACGCGCCCTTTTAAGCGGGCGGCAAGCACTGGCCACGAAAAAAAGCACCCTCGTCGGGTGCTTTTTTTGTGGCCACCGGAAGATCAGCTGCCCAGCAACAGTGTCCCTTCAGCCTCGTCCTCCGGCTCGGTGGGCGGCAAGCGCATGGCCAGCACCTTGTCGATGGCCCGGCCGTCCATGTCCACGATCTCCAACTTCCAGCCTTCCCACTCCACCGCATCGGCCACCTTGGGCAAGGTGCCGGTCAGCAGCATGATCATGCCGCTCAGGGTGTGATAACGGCCACGCTCCTCTTCGGGCACGGTGTCCAGGTTCAGACGGTCCTTCAGTTCGGGCACCGGGATGTGGCCGTCCAGCAGCCAACTGCCGTCTTCGCGCTGCACCGCCCAAGAGGTTTCAGGGTCACGCGGCTGGAACTCGCCGGTGATGGCCTCGATCAGGTCTTGCAGCGTGATGATGCCCTGCACCTCGCCGTACTCGTCGATGACAAACGCCATGTGCACGTCGGACAACCTGAAGTTGTCCAGCAACTCCATGCCGGTGATGGTTTCGGGCACGTACAGCGGGCTTTGCAGCCCTTGCTCGCGCAGCGACTGCGATTTGTCTTTCAACGCCCGCGTGAGCCACTGGCGCGCATTGATCACGCCCAGGATGTTTTCTATGCCGCCTTGCACCACCGGAAAGCGGGCATGGTCCGACTCTTCGATGTGGCGCAGGTTGTCATCAAACGAGTCGTCCACATCCAGGCAGACGATGTCGGCACGCGGCACCATGAGCGAACCAATCTGGCGGTCGTCCAAACGAAACACGTTGCGCACCATGGTGTGCTCGTGTGATTCGATCACGCCAGCCGAGGTGCCCTCCACCAACATGGCGTGGATTTCTTCCTCGGTCACGGGCGTGCCCTTGGTCTCCTTCACGCCCATCAGGCGCAACAAAGCGCGGGTGGAGGCCGACAACAAAATCACGAAGGGCTTGGTCGCCAGCGCCAAAAAGTTGATAGGCCGGGCCACCAGGCGGGCAAAGGTTTCGGGGTAAGACTGGCCGATGCGCTTGGGCACCAATTCGCCCACCACAATCGAAAAATAAGTGATCGTCAGCACCACAATGCCAGTGGCAGCGAAGCTGGCATAGCCGTTGGGGACACCCAATGACACCAGCCACAAGGCCATCGGTGCAGCCAAAGCGGCCTCACCGACGATACCGTTCAGGACACCGATGGAGGTGATGCCGATCTGGATGGTGGACAAAAAACGCGTGGGATCTTCGCCCAGTTTGACAGCCGCTGCGGCACCGCTGTCGCCCTCATCAATGAGTTTCTGAAGCCGGGCTTTTCGGGCAGTGACCAAGGCAATCTCGGACATGGCAAACACACCGTTCAGACAGATGAGGGCAAAAAGTATCGCTATTTCCATACAACGGGCTCGACTGAGCCCTGGTAGTTAACAAGCCGACATTGTAAGTAAATGCAATTCAGACCCCCAAAGACCTTGCCATGCGCTGTCCCACATCACGTCAAAAAGCAGGGCCAAGGCCAGCCAGGCCCGTGGTTTTTCAGACATGGCATGCGCCCAAAATTTGCGTTCATCAGGCTCAGGTCACCCGTCCCCCTCGCGCCGAATAAAATCAGCGCAGCCCCACCCTTGCACCCCTGCCCCGGTGCCCCACTGCCAGGTCGGCCATGCCCTTGATGCCAAACGACACCTCTCCCTCCCTCAGCCCCGCCGATTACGCTGGCCACACGCCCATGATGGCCCAGTACCTGGGCATCAAGGCGGCGTTTCCGTACACGTTGGTGTTCTACCGCATGGGCGACTTTTACGAGCTGTTTTTTGGCGACGCCGAAAAAGCCGCAGGCCTGCTGGACATCACCTTGACGCGCCGGGGTCAGTCGGCAGGGCAGCCTGTGCTCATGGCGGGCGTGCCTTTCCATTCCATGGAAACCTACCTTGCCCGCTTGATCAAGCTGGGCGAGTCGGTGGCCATTTGCGAGCAAGTGGGCGATGTGGCCACAGCCAAAGGCCCAGTCGAGCGCAAAGTGGTGCGCGTGGTCACACCCGGCACCCTGACCGACACAGAGTTGCTCTCCGACAAAAGCGAAGCCATCTTGCTGGCCGTGCACCAGGCGGGCAAAAACCGCTGCGGCCTGGCATGGCTCAGCGTCACCCAAGGCGTGGTGCACCTGGCCGAATGCGCGCAAGACGGATTGGCCGACTGGATCGACCGCATCGCGCCCAGCGAACTGCTGGCCAGCGCGGGCATGACGCCCTCTTTTGAGCAAAAACTGCGGGGCCTCAAAACCGCAGGCCGAGGCAACTGGGCGCTGGCCCTGCGGCCCGATTTTCAGTTTGACGCGGGCCTGGGCCAGCGCAAGCTGCTGGCGCAACTGCAAGCCGCGTCGCTGGCCGCGTGGAGCGCCGACACGCTGGCGGATGCGCACGCCGCTGCCGCCGCCCTGCTGACTTACGCCGAACACACCCAAGGCCGCAGCCTGCCGCATGTGCAACGCGTGCAAGTGCAGCGCTCGGACGCGCTGATGGACCTGCCCGCCAGCACGCGACGCAACCTGGAGCTGACGCAAACCCTGCGCGGCGAAAGTGCGGCCGATTCGCCCACCCTGTTTGCCCTGCTCGACACCTGCATGACCGGCATGGGCAGCCGTTTGCTCAAAAGCTGGCTGCTCAGCCCGCCGCGAGAACGACAAGTGGCGCAGCAACGCCTGCAAGCCCAAGCCGTGTTGCGTGGCGAGAGCGGCGAAGCCAGAAAAGAGGCTTGGATCAGCCTGCGAGAACAACTCAAAGGCGCCAGCGACGTGGAGCGAATCACCGCCCGCACCGCGCTGCGCCAAGTGCGCCCGCGCGAGCTGGTGGCCCTGCGCCATGCGCTGGCGCGTGCGGCTGCGCTGTCTGTGCAACTGCAAGCGCTTCAGCCAGAGCCAGGCAGCCTGCTGGCGGGTATGGCCCGATGGCTGACACCGCCCACACACTGCGCCGAATTGCTGCACATGGCCCTGCTCGAAGAGCCCGCCGCCCTGGTGCGCGACGGCGGCATCATCGCGGACGGCCTGGACGCCGAGCTGGACGAGTTGCGCGGCATCCAGACCAACTGCGATGCCTTCTTGCTCGACCTGGAAACCCGCGAAAAAGAACGCACCGGCATCGCCAATTTGCGGGTGCAGTTCAACAAGGTGCACGGCTTTTACATCGAGGTCACGCAAGGGCAACTCGACAAAGTACCGGGCGACTACCGCCGCCGCCAGACCCTGAAAAACGCCGAGCGTTTCATCACGCCCGAGCTCAAAACTTTTGAAGACAAAGCCCTGTCGGCGCAAGAACGCGCCTTGGCCCGCGAGAAGTGGCTCTACGAAGGCCTGCTGGACCAGATGCAACCCTTTGTGCCCTCGCTCACCGAATTGGCGCAAGCCATGGCCAGCCTGGACGTGTTGTGTGCACTGACCGAGCGCTCGCTCACTCTCCATTGGTGCGCACCCGAATTCACCAAAGAGCCCTGCATCGAAATTCGCCAAGGCCGCCACCCGGTGGTCGAGGCCCGCTTGGCCCAGATGTCCGGGGCCAGTTTCATCGCCAACGACACGGTGCTGGGCCCCAAGCAGCGCTTGCAGGTCATCACCGGCCCCAACATGGGCGGTAAATCGACCTACATGCGCCAAGTGGCGCTGATCGTGCTTTTGGCCAGCATCGGTAGCCACGTGCCCGCCAGCCGCTGCCGCCTCGGCCCCATCGACGCGATCCACACCCGGATCGGTGCGGCCGACGACCTGGCCAACGCCCAATCGACCTTCATGCTGGAGATGACCGAAGCCGCGCAAATCTTGCACAGCGCCACGCCACACAGCCTGGTGCTGATGGACGAGATTGGGCGCGGCACCTCAACCTTTGATGGCCTGGCCCTGGCCAGCGGGATCGCCACGCACCTGCACAACAAAACGCAGGCCTTTGCGCTGTTTGCCACGCACTACTTCGAGTTGACCGAGTTCCCGGCCACGCACACCGCTGCGGTCAACATGCACGTGAGCGCGGCTGAATCGGGCTCATCCATCGTGTTCTTGCACGAGCTGCAACCCGGCCCCGCCAGCAAGAGCTATGGCGTGCAGGTGGCGCGACTCGCAGGCATGCCGGCCGCCGTGCTCCACCACGCGCGGCATGCACTCAGTGCCCTGGAAGCCGGTGCCACCGAAAGCCGCCAGCAAGTCGACCTGTTCGCTGCCCCGCCCGAAACCGAAGCCACCGGCCCCAGCCCGATCGAAGTGGCGCTGGCCCAAATTAACCCCGATGCACTCAGCCCCCGTGAAGCGCTGGACGCCCTGTATGCCTTGCAGCGCCTGCTGCCGAAAAATTAAAACCATGCAGACCTCACCCCGCATCATCTTCTCGCACGGCAACAGCTTTCCAGCCAGCACTTACCGCGTGCTGTTAGACAACCTGCGTCAGCGCGGCTTTCAGGTCGATGCCATCGAAAAGTTCGGCCATGACCCGAAATACCCCGTCACCAACAACTGGCCCCACTTGGTGCAGCAGCTGGCCGACTTTGCGCATGAAAAGCAAGGCTCGGACGGCCCTGCTTTTTTGGTCGGGCATTCACTGGGCGGCATCTTGAGCCTGATGTGCGCTGCCCGCCACCCCGAGCTGGCGCGCGGTGTGGTGCTGATCGACTCACCCGTGCTGGGCGGCTGGCGTGCCACCACCTTGGGCTTGGCCAAACGCACCCCCCTGATCGGCGCACTCTCACCCGGTCGCATCAGCCAAAAACGCCGCCACCACTGGCCCGATGCCCAAGCCGCGCTCGAGAGCTTTGCGCACAAAAAATCCTTTGCCCGCTGGGACCCGCAAGTCCTGCAGGACTACATTGAGCATGGCACCCACGACGAAGGCGGCCAGCGCGTGCTCAGTTTTGACCGCGCCATCGAAACCGCGATTTACAACAGCCTGCCGCACAAACTCGACAGCCTGCTCAAGCGCAAACCCCTCAAATGCCCCGCCGCCTTCATCGGCGGCACGCACTCGGCAGAAATGCGCCAAGCCGGCACCGACCTGACGCACCAAGTCGTCAAAGGCCGCATCATGATGCTCGACGGCTCGCACCTGTTCCCCATGGAAAAGCCCATCGCCACCGCTGCCGCGATCGAAGCGACTTTGCGCAATCTGGGGGCCTGAACTTTCCTGCGTAAGGCCTGTCTTTTGCAAAAGCCTATCCGGCAGGCAATCTGCGGAAACCACGTCTTTGTCGGCAGCTTCAGACCCGACTGAGGGAACCCTGTCTTTGGAGGTCGGCGGCTTCAGCCCCGACAAGAACCTGCGCCCCTTCCGCGCAGGTGACAGTGCCGCGTCAGCGCCTTGCACATAATGCTTGAGAAACATTTCCAAGGTCATCCGCATGTCATCCTCACAACCCCTTCGCGGCATTCGCGTCGTCAGCCTGGCCCTCAACCTGCCCGGCCCTGCGGCCTTGATGCGCTTGGCGCAAATGGGTGCCAGCTGCACCAAGGTCAACCCGCCTTCTGGCGACCCGATGGAGCACTACACGCCGGAGGGTTATGCGCTGATGCACAAGGGCGTGAAACACCACACCCTGGACCTCAAAACCGCAGCAGGGCAAGCTGCGATGCACAAGCTGCTGCCCAAGACCGATGTGCTGCTGACCTCGTTTCGCCCCTCGGCCCTGACCAAGCTGGGCCTGAGCTGGAAGTCACTGCGCAAGCAATACCCCGCGCTCAGCCTGATCGAAGTGGTGGGCGCCCCCGGCCCACTGGCCGAAATCCCTGGCCACGATTTGACCTACCAAGCCGAAGTGGGCCTGGTCAACGGCATGGACCTGCCCCCGAGTTTGTTTGCCGACATGGGCGGCGCACTCATGGCCAGCGAAGCCACGCTCAAAGCGGTCATCTCGCTCAAGACCTCAGGCAAAGGCTCGCACCACGAAGTGGCCCTGTCCGATGCCGCCGCTTGGCTGGCCCTGCCCCGGCAGCTGCGCATGACCACGCCCGACGGTGCGGTGGGGGGGGCACACGCGGGTTACCGCATTTACGCTTGCAAGAACGGTCGCGTGGCCGTGGCCGCGCTGGAGCCGCACTTTGCGCTGAGTCTGTGCGAAGCTGCAGGCGTCCAACTGACCCACCCGGTCAAAGACCTGTTCAAGCCCGCCACGCGCAAAGCCATCGAAACCTTCTTGGCCAGCCAAACCCGCGCGCAGCTCGACAAGTTGGCGGTGGCCAAAGACATCCCGTTGATGACACTCAACAAGTGAGTCGGGGGCAGCCCCTGCATCTGCCCGTTAAGGATCCGGCCCGCTGAAATTTGTTCACCCTCCCCTCGCAGGTCGGTGGCTTCAGCCCCGACATTGGGGCATCGCCATAGGCTGCGTGTCGGGGCTAAAGCCGCCGACCTACAACACCTTTGACCACCGAAGACTTCTCATGGCCTGAAAAATAGTCCGCCCCATCCACTTATTTCCCCGTGAATTGCGGTGCGCGTTTCTCCATGAAATGCGCCACGCCTTCGCGGAAGTCGTCACTCGCAAAACTGCGGGCCATCTCCACGTTGGCCTGTCGGGTGTTTTCTGCCAGGGTCTGGAACGGCGCGTCGTACTGCTGGCGCTTGATCACGGCCATCGAGCGAGGCGACACGTTGTCCACCAAATCGCGCACATAGGCATACGTGGCGGCAGCCAAAGCGTCGGGCGCAAACACCTTGTTGACCAAGCCCATGGCCTGCGCCTCGGGGGCCATCAACTTGCGGGCCGAGAGCAACAAATCCATCGCATTGGCGTGGCCCACAATGCGGGGCAGCGTCCAACTCAGGCCGTGCTCGGCGATCAAGCCGCGCCTAGAAAACGCGGTGGTGAACACCGCGTTGTCGGCCGCAAACCGGATGTCGCAATACAGAGCGTGCACCAGCCCAATGCCCGCCGTTGCGCCGTTCAACATGCCGATCACCGGCTTCGGAATCGCCGGGTAAAACCCATAGCGCGTCTGGTAATCCAGCCGCTGGTTCACATCAAAAGGTTTCGTCCAGGTGGTTGCGGTGATGTCACTTGGGTCCAGGCCCTTGAGCAAATCCATGTCGGCCCCGGCGCAAAAGCCCCGCCCCGCACCCGTGAGCACGATGGCACGCACACCGTCATCTGCAGCTGCTGTGTCCATGGCCTCGCGCACTTCGCGCTCCATGACGGCGGTCCAGGCGTTGAGCTTGTCCGGCCGGTTCAAGGTGATGGTCGCGATGCGGTGCTCGACCTTGTAAAGGATGTCTTGGTAACCCATGGCCTGGCCTTTCATTGAAGCAATAAACAACTCACACCGTGCGCTTGCCACGGGCCAAAAACGCTTGGGTGGCGGGCTGGTCCAGCAACTGCTGGCTCCAGCGCTTGAGCACCTTCTCCAGGCGCGGCGCAGCCACCCCCAGCTGCACCATGGCCACGCCGCCATTGACCGATTCGCTGTAATCGCAAATCAGCCCGTCACGCAGCGCAAAGCGGCTGATGCCGTCGATCACCACCTGCCGTCCCGCAAACTCGGGCACCCGCGAGGTGAAGCTCGACAAAGACCGCGCATAGGCCACCTGCCCATTGCATACGGGCTCGAACATCTCCCAGCGGTAATCCGGCCCGGCATCGCGGTGGAACAGGTCGTTCATCATGTGGGCGATGTCGGCACGGCCCGTGTGGTCACCGTAGATGTAGTCGTGGTAGATGCCGTCTGGCGTGAAGCACTGGGCAAAGGCCTCGCCATCGCCCGCTTCGGCAGCGGCCGAAAACCGCTGGAGCAATGCCTCGAAATTGTGTTGTTCCATGTTGTGGTCTCCTGTCGTTGTTCAAATCATTCGGGCAAAGGCGCAGGCAAGCGCTTGAGCGTGCGCACCTTGGACGCGCTGATGATGATGGCCTGCAGGCCAAAGCCCAAGACCACACACCACAGGCTGACTGATACCGGAAAGCTCACCCCCACCACACCGCCCAGCGCCGCACCCAAAGGCCTTGCGCCCGTGCTGGCCACGATGTTGATCGACGTGACCCGCCCGATCATGGCGCGGGGCGTCACCGTCTGGCGCAACGTGGTCGAGGTGATGGTCCAGATGATCGGCCCCGCTCCAAAGAAAAAATAAGACAGCGCCGCCAACCAGCCGTGCGGCCAAAACAAGGTCAAAGCCATGGTGAGGGCCGCCAGCACCGAAAAATAAGGCCCCAGCAAAATGGCCTGGCCAAACGGCAGCAAGCGCACCATGCGCGGCGCCAGCAGTGCCCCCACGATCATGCCCACGCCATACAAAGCCAGCGTCACACCCACGCCACTGGCGTCCAGCCCCAGGTCGTGGATGGCATAGGGCACATAGGCCGCTTGCAGCATGAACCAAGAAATGTTCCAGGCGACTGAGCAAAACATCATGGGCCGGAGCAAATCACTCTGCCACACCCACTTGGCCCCGTCTTGCAACTCCAGCAAAGGGTGGCGCGCAGGCATGCTCGGTCGCGCGGGTTCGGTGATGCCACGCAAGCACAACACCGCCGCCACCGACAACATGCCCGACAGCACAAACGCCGCCGACGCCCCGGTCCACGCGATCAAGGCCCCGGCCAAAGCCGGGCCTGCCGCAAACGCCGCGCTGCGCGCCAGCTCCAAGCGCCCATTGGCCTGCGCCAAGCCATCGACCTGCACCAGCGCAGGCACCAGCGAAGGCGCGGCCACACTGAACGCCACCGTGCCCACCGCCACGATGAAGCCAATGACGGCCAAAGCCGCAATCGACACATTCCCGGTGACGATCAGCGCCAGCAACAACAACAAAGCCAAGGCCCGCAGCGTCTCGGCCAGCGCCATCAAGCGGGTGCGCGACGTGCGGTCGGCCAGCAGGCCCAGCGGCATGGACAGCAGCAAAAACGGCAGCGACTGAATGGCGGCCAGCAAACCAATTTCACCGGGACCGGCCTGCAGCAACAGCACCGCCACAATAGGCACAGCGGCCAGGCTCAGCTGCTCAGCCGACTGGGCCAGCAGGTTGGACCAGGCCAGACGGTGAAAAGAGGCGGACAGGGCGACAGACATGCGGGGACTGTGAACAAACGCATCCGCAGGATGCGTCAAACAAGAAACTTTTATTCTGGGTGCGGCCCATGCAGCGGCATGTCGCCAAGGTGCACCCGTTCAAGCCGCCCAGGTCACCAGGCCAAAGTAACTGGTGCCCAGCACCACCAGACCGAACACGATCCGGTACCAGGCAAACACCTCGAAGCTGTTGGTCGAGATGAACTTGAGCAACCAGCGCACGCAGACCCAGGCGCTCAAAAACGAAAACACCAATCCCACCGCAAACATGGGCACATCGGCCATGCTGAGCAAAGCGCGGTCTTTGTACAGGCTGTAAGCCCCCGCACCGATCAGCGTGGGGATGGCCAGGTAAAAAGAAAAGTCCGTCGCCGCCTTGCGCGACATGCCCAGCAACATGCCGCCAATGATGGTCGCGCCGCTGCGGCTGGTGCCCGGAATCATGGCCAGGCACTGCACCAGGCCCACCTTGAGCGCATCTTGCCAACGCATGTCTTCTACCTCGGCAATATGCACGGCGCGAGCCTGTCTGCGCTCAGCCCACAAAATGATGAAACCGCCAATGATGAAGGTGGTGGCCACCACCTCGGGTGTGAACAGGTTCGCCTTGATGGCCTTGCCAAACATCAAGCCCAGAATCACAGCGGGCACAAAGGCGATGAACACATTCAGCGCAAAACGCTGGGCATCGGCGCTGCGTGGCAATGCGCGCACCGTGCTGCTGATCTTTTGCCAATACACAATGATCACCGCCAAAATCGCGCCCGTCTGGATGGCGATGTCGAACACCTTGGCCTTGTCATCGTCAAAGCCCAGCAAAGCCCCGGCCAAAATCAAATGCCCGGTGGACGAGATCGGCAAGAACTCGGTCAGCCCCTCGACCACGCCCATCACGGCGGCTTTCAACAACAACATCAGGTCCACAAACGCTCCTCGAAAAATCTGGGGGGATTATCGTTGCTGGACCGCACACCAGAATGAAAGTTGGATATCACCGTCCAAACCTGTGTCACAGTGCTGTTCAAGAAAAAATTCAAAACGAACGATGCAACTGACACACACCATCGCCATGCACATGACCTTGGCCTTGACCGCCACAGTTTTGGGTCCGTGGGCACTTTGGGCCCGCATGGGCCGCATCACACGGCCCCGTCTTCACCGGGCATTGGGTTACGCCTGGGTCACCTGTATGCTGGGCGCCGCCCTCTCGGGTCTGTTCATCCGCGACTTCAATCTGCCCAATATCTGGGGCTACACCCCGATTCACTTGCTCATTCCCCTGACTTTGTTCAGCCTGTACCGGTCATTTCGCTTTTTAGCTGTAGGCCATATTGAAGCTCATAGAAAAACCATGCAGTGGCTCTATGCATCGGCTTGTGTGGTGACAGGCGCATTCACCTTGTTGCCCGGACGTTTGTTGGGCCAATGGCTTTGGTATGGCGCTGCAGGTTGAACCATGAGCAAGCCCTCGATCCACAAAACCGCCCACTTCGGCGCCTTCGCCATCGCCGCCGTGTGGCTGGCTGTGGCCGGGGTGTTGTATCTGGTGTTTGAGCGCATCGAGCAAAACCGCCAAGCCAGCCTCAAACCCTATGCGCTCAGCTCGGGCGATCTGGTCATTCCGCGCCAGCGCGACGGACATTTTCATGTCGAGGGCGAAGTCAACCGCCAGCCCGTCAGGTTTTTGGTGGACACCGGGGCCAGCCATGTCAGCGTGAGCCAGGCGCTGGCCACGCAAGCCGGATTGCCAGCCGGGCAAAACATCACCTTGCACACCGCCAACGGCCAGCGCCCCGGCCAACTGGTGCGCAGCGTGCCCGTGCGCGCGGGCCACCTGGTGCTCAACGACGCCAGCGTCACCGTGGGCCTGAGCGGCATGCAGCCCAACCAAGCCCTGCTGGGCCAAGCCTTCCTCAAACACTTTGACGTGGAAATGCGGCGTGACGAGATGGTGCTGCGGCAGAGGCCCTGAAGTATCGGTGATGTATTTTTGAGCCGTGCAGACTGGGGTCGCAGTAATAAGGAAAGGCGGCCGCTTGTTTTACATTGCCAACCGTGCTACGGTTGACAAATCGTACAACCCATCAGAATGTAAAACCATGACCACCGTGTCCGTCTCCCCCAAATTCCAAGTGGTGATCCCCAAAGAGATCCGCGAAGCGCTGCAGCTCTTTGCGGGGCAGCGCATGGAGGTACGGCTCAACGACGGCAAAGTCGAGTTTGTGCCCGAGCAGTCGATCCTGTCCTACAAGGGGCGCTGGCCCGGCATCGACAGCACCGTGGTGCGCGACGCCGACCGGGTATGAGCGTGGCCCCCGTCACCCAACCCGACAGGCCCTGGCATGTGGTGGACAGTTGCGGCTGGCTGGCCTTTTTTGGAGGCGAGGCCAACGCCCCGTTTTTTGAAGCCGCTTTGGCCAAACCCGACGCCTTGATCGTGCCTGCCCTCACCCTTTGTGAAGTGGGCAAGCGCATGCTGCAAGAGCGCGGCGAGGATGCCGCCCTAGAGGCTTTGGCCGTGATGCAAAAAGGCAAGGTGGTGCAACTGACGCCCACCGACTTGTTTGAAGCCGCCAAGACGGCAGTCAAACACAAATTGTCCATGGGCGACGCCATCATTTGGCAAACCGCACAAGTGCATCCGGCCGTGATTTACACCCAGGATGCGGGCCTTCGCCACATGCCGCATGTGTTGTTCAAGGCCAAGTGACTGCCCGCACAAGCAGCGCAGCCGCTCAGTGCCGCCAGTGGTCGCGCTGCCCTCGCCCATCGCGACCCCGGTCCCGCTCCTCCTCGCGGTAATGACGACGCTCATGACCACGGTGCCCACGGTCGTGCCCGTGGCCCCAAATTTGCGCTGAGGGGTGACCCCAAGGCACAGGAGCCCGGGGCACAAACACCACACGCGGCGGGGGTGGCGGGACATAAACCACACGCGGCGGTGGGGCATAAATCACACGCGGCGGGCCGTAATAGACCGAACCAGGCACCCCCACCTGGGCATACACCGGGAAATGGCCGATGCGCGAATGCACCGACACCGACGGCTCGATCACCACCGGATGGGCACAACCGACTTGTACCCAGCCCAGACCCAGCATGCCGAGCAAGGCAAGGGATCTTGAAAACGACGACTTGAACTGAAAAAGCATGACAAAGTTCCCCTGTTGGCGTTGGCTTTTCTTGAAAGCAGGCTCCCTACGCCCTTAGCGCGCCAGCCCAACATTCGGTGCACAGTCAGCGCTTTACAGTGGTTTCCAGTCGTAACGGCGCGCACGCAGCCAGACCCGCGCCAGCCCCTAAAATCAGACGCTATGACCTCCCCCACTCCAGACAACAGCGCCGACCACAAAGTCAGCAACTTCCTGCGCCAAATCATCGACAAAGACATCGAGCAGGGCACCTATGCCAGCCGCCGCTGGGCAGGTAGCCCCGGCGACGCCGCGCACCACGCCGCTGGCCAGCCTGACCCGGCCAAGATCCGCACCCGCTTTCCCCCCGAGCCCAACGGCTACCTGCACGTAGGCCACGCCAAAAGCATCTGCATCAACTTTGGCCTGGCCCAAGAGTACGGCGGCGTGTGCCACCTGCGCTTTGACGACACCAACCCCGAAAAAGAAGACCAGGAGTACGTCAACAGCATCATCGACGCTGTGAAATGGTTGGGCTTTGACTGGGCTCAGATCGGACAAAGCCCAGGCAACGCCGCGCCCTACCAGGCCAGCGACTACTTTGACTTCATGTACCGCGCTGCAGAGGCTTTGATCGAAGCCGGTCACGCCTATGTGGACGAGCAAAGCGCGGAAGACATGCGCGCCAACCGGGGCGATTTTGGCAAACCCGGCGTGGACAGCCCTTTCCGCAGCCGCACTGTCGAAGAAAACCTGACGCGTTTCCGTGAAATGCGCGACGGCAAGTTAGCCGACGGCGCGGCCGTGCTGCGCGCCAAGATTGACATGGCTTCGCCCAACATCAATATGCGCGACCCGGCCATTTACCGCATCCGCCGCGCCACGCACCACCACACGGGCGACACATGGTGCATCTACCCGATGTACACCTTTGCCCACCCGATTGAAGACGCGCTGGAGCAAATCACCCACAGCCTGTGCACGCTGGAGTTTGAAGACCAGCGCCCGTTTTACGACTGGCTGATGGAGCGCCTGTGCGAATGTGACCTGCTGGCCGCGCCCAGCCCCAAGCAGTATGAATTTGCCCGCCTGAACCTGACGTATGTGATCACCAGCAAACGCAAGCTGGCGCAACTGGTGACTGAAGGCAAAGTCAGCGGCTGGGACGACCCCCGCATGCCGACCATCTTGGGCCTGCGCCGCCGGGGCTACACCCCGACAAGCCTGCGCCTGTTTGCCGACCGCATTGGTGTGACCAAGAGCGACAGCTGGATCGACTACAGCACGCTTGAAGGGTGCCTGCGCGAAGACCTGGAAAACAAAGCCCACCGCGGCATGGCCGTGCTCGACCCCGTCAAGTTGATGCTCACCAACTGGGCCGAGGCCTTCGGCTCAGATGCCTACACCGAGGACTGCACCCAACCCGCCCTGCCCCACTCTTCAATAGCCGTGGGCAAGGGTGGGAAAGATGGCACTGAAGGCGCCATGACCCCCGCTGACCGCGTGTTCAAGATCGGCAAAGAGATCTGGATCGAGCGCGAAGACTTTGAAGAAGTGCCGCCCAAGGGCTACAAAAGATTGTTTCCAGGCAACGTGGTGCGCCTGAAGGGCGGCTACGTGATCGAATGCACCGGCTGCGCACGCGACGCAGCGGGCTTCGTTGCCGAGGTCCACGCCAAAGTCATCCCCGGCACCAAGAGTGGCACGCCCGGCTCTGACAGCGTCAAGGCCAAAGCCGCCATCACCTGGGTGGCCGTGGCCGACGGCGTGCCAGCCGAAGTGCGCCTGTACGACCGCCTGTTTGCCGACGCGCACCCCGATGCGGGCGGCAAAGACTTCTTGCAGTCGCTCAACCCGAACAGCCTGAAGGCGGTGACGGCCTACGTGGAGCCATCACTGGCCGCCGCGCAGCCGGACCAGAAGTTCCAGTTTGAGAGGTTTGGGTATTTTGTGGCGGATCGTCTGGAGCACGTTGCGGGGACGAAGCCGGTGTTCAACCGGGTGACTGGGTTGAAGGACAGCTGGGGGAAGTGAACATCCAAGTTCTCTGTTTTTTTCAACATGCACATCACCACCATCCCCTCCCTGCGCGCCCTCTACGGCCCCGCCCGTGAGCGTGCGCTCAAAAAAGAAATCCCCGCGCTGGACGCGCATGCGGTGCAGTTCATTGGCTTGTCGCCTTTTGTGGTGCTCGCCAGCAGCGACGCAGACGGACACATGGACGCCTCGCCGCGTGGGGGCGAGCCGGGTTTCGTCAAGGTGCCTGACGCACACACGCTGCTGCTGCCGGATGCGCCAGGCAACAACCGGCTGGACACGCTGGAGAACATCATCGCCACGGGGCGGCTGGGTTTGTTGTTCATGGTGCCGGGTTTTGACGAGACTTTGCGCATCAATGGCCGCGCTTTGCTGTCCACCGATCCGGTCGACTTGGCGCTGTGTGCCGATGCACGGCGCGCGCCCGCGCTGGTCATTCGCGTGGCGGTGGAGTCGGTGTATTTGCACTGCGCCAAGGCGTTCATGCGTTCCAAGCTGTGGGACGCTTCAAGCCAGACTGAACGGGCGCAGCTGCCCAGCATGACCGAGATGATGCGCGACCAGATTCGCGCCTTCAAGGGCGAAGAGATCGAAGTCGAAACGCAGGACCAGATGATGGAGCGCTACCGGCAGTCGCTGTAGTGATCCGACCCGTTGAAGTTTGAATTACCCATGGTTTTGCCGCAGGGTGCGGCTGAGCAAAATGACCGGAATCAAGCCCACCAGCACCAGCGCCAGAGAGGGCAGCGCGGCTTCGCCCAGGCGCTCGTCGCGCGCCAGCTGGTAAGCCACCACCGCCAGGGTGTCGCTGTTGAAGGGGCGCAGCACCAAGGTGGCGGGCAGCTCCTTCATCACGTCCACAAACACCAGCAAGGCCGCTGCCATGGTGGTGCGCTGCAGCAAGGGGGCGTGCACGCGGCGCATCAGGCCCCAACCGGTCACGCCCAGCATGCGGGCCGAATCATCGAGGCTGACAGGAATGCGGGCGTAGCCGCTTTGTACCGACTGCAAAGCCACCGCGCAAAAGCGCACCAGGTAGGCCCACACCAGACCCAGCGAGGTGGCCGTGATCCAAGCCCCGGCCGAAGACGCGGGCCAGAGTTGCTGAATCCAACCCACCGGCAGCAACAAGCCCACCACCACCACCGCACCGGGAATCGCATACCCCAAGCCCACCAGTGCAATCGACCACCGGCTGAGCGCATCACCGCGTGTGCGCACACTGAAAGACAAGGCCATCGCCACGCCCACAGCGAGCACGGCGGTCACCGCGCCCAAGCGCAAACTGGTCCAGGCCCATTGGCCAAATCGTTCCCAGGGCAGCGCGGTGGTCTCGCCCATCAAAGCGCGCAGCATGATGAGCACAGGCAAGACAAAACCCAGCAGCACGGGCAAGCTGCACAGCCCCCAGGCCAGCACGCGGCGCACGCCCATCAGTTGGACAGGCTGGGCCTCGGCAGAGCCCTGACGCGAACCGCGCCCTTGGTTGAAGCGCATGCGCTTTTGGGCGCGTTGTTCCAACTGCAGCAAGACCACCACCACGGCCAGCAACACCGTGGCCAATTGGGCCGCGGCGATGCGGTTGTCCATCGACAGCCAAGCCTTGTAAATACCGGCCGTGAAAGTCTGGATGCCGAAGTAACTGGACACGCCAAAATCGGCCAGGGTTTCCATGAGTGCCAGCGCCACACCGGCCGCCACGGCGGGGCGGGCCAAAGGCAAGGCGATTTCGCGGATGCGACGGGACAGCGGCGCCCCCAGCAGGCGTGCCGCCTCCATCAAACCTGAAGCCCGCTCCACCAAAGCAGTACGGGCCAGCAAATACACATAAGGGTAAAGCGAGAGCGTGAACACCAGGGCCGCGCCCCAGACGCTGCGCACATCGGGCCACAAACGCCCCTGCAAACCCAGCGCTTCGCGCAAGGCCACCTGCAGCGGCCCGCTGAACTGCAAAAAGTCGGTGTAAGCATAGGCCACCACATAAGCGGGCATGGCCAGCGGCAGCAGCAGCAACCACTCAAACACCCCGCGCCCCGGAAAATCGAACAGCGTCACCAAAGCGGCGGTGGCCAAGCCCAGCACCGTCACGCCCACCGCCACCATCAGGCAAAGACCCAGAGTGGTCAAAGCGTAATCGGGCAGCACGGTGCGCGCCATCTCCAGCAAGATGTTGGCACTCTCTGCGCGCCACTGCAACCACGAACCCAGCACAGCCAGCACAGGCAAGGCCAAAGCCAGTGCCAGCAAGGCAAACATCAAGGAGGGGAGACCCGATAAACGGCGGGCCAAAGTGATCAGCATAAGCTTGGATTGTAGGAGCGCAAAACAACCTGCCTACAATCACAACCATGTTTCTAGAACTGCGCCAACTGGACATCCAATACCCTGGCAGCACCACGCACGCCGTGCGAGGGGTCAACCTTGGGTTGCGATCGGGCGATATTGGCGTGCTAATCGGGCCTTCTGGCTGCGGCAAAACCACTTTGCTGCGGGCGGTGGCGGGGCTGGAACCCGTCACGGGGGGCCAGATTTTATTGTCCAACCGGGTGGTCAGCGAACAAGGCCACACCGAACCGGCCGAGCGCCGACGCATCGGCATGGTGTTTCAGGACTATGCGCTGTTTCCGCACATGGACGTGGGCCGTAACGTCGGCTTTGGCCTGGAACATCTGCCCAAAGCCGAGCGCCAAAAGCGTGTCGACGAGGTGCTGGAACTCGTGGGGTTGACCGGCTCTGACAAGCGCTTTCCACACGAACTCTCGGGTGGCCAGCAGCAACGCGTGGCGCTGGCCCGCGCCTTGGCGCCCAAGCCCGACTTGCTGCTGCTGGATGAGCCGTTTTCCAACCTGGACATCGACCTGCGCGAACGCCTGGCCCAAGAGGTGCGCAACATCCTCAAAGCCGCCCAGGCCACCGCCCTGCTGGTCACACACGACCAGCTCGAAGCCTTTGCGATCGGTGACGTGATCGGCGTCATGAACGAAGGCCAATTGCATCAGTGGGACGATGCCTACAGCCTTTACCATCGCCCGGCCACCCGCTTTGTGGCCGACTTCATTGGCCATGGCGTGTTCACCCCTGCCACGCTGCGCGAAGTGGACGGACACATCCTGGTCAGTACCCCGGTGGGTGAGTTGCGCGATGTGGGCGAATGCCCTTTGCCTTGCGCGTTTCAAGACGGTCAGTGTGACGTGCTGCTGCGGGCCGACGACATCGTGCACGACGACGATGCCCCGGTGAAGGCTGAAATCATCCGCAAGGCTTTTCGGGGCTCGGAGTTTTTGTACACCCTGCGCCTGGCCAGCGGCGAGCAGCTGATGGCCCATGTGCCCAGCCACCACGACCACAAACTTGGGGAATGGATCGGTATTCGGGCCGAAGTAGACCACGTCGTCACCTTCAACCGCGCCTGCCCTGTGAACAACCGCGAAATGTGCCAAATGCCCTGCGCCAAAGCAGCGGTTTTTGAGCACACCGACCCGCCACATCAGCCAGTCAAGTTCATTTGAAAATTCTGCCCAATGGGTGTTTTGTGTCGCCCGCTTGAGACTCGAGTTGGGCTGACGCTGAATGCCGTCGTGCAAACACTTGCGCTGCGGCCTACAAAGTATCCCGCAAACGAATCACCTCTTCACGTAAATCCTGCGCCCAGGCGCGGCGATCCCGGCCGTTGGCGGCTTGGGGTTCGCCGAAGTGCACCACGGCTTCGATGCGGCGGGCTTTCAGGGTGCGCCACATGGAGCCGATCAGGGTGTCATCGCCGATGTAGCACGGCGCCAAACTGAGCTCGCCCGTCTGGGCATCGATGAATTTGAGCGACATGGGCTGCACCATGGCTTCGGCCTGGATGGCCGCCTGGATCAGGTTGGCATGAAAGGGCAGCAACTCGCGCCCGTCGCTGGTGGTGCCTTCAGGAAACACCGCCACCACATCGCCATTCCTCATGGCGTCGGCCATGTCTTTGACCATGCGCAGCGCGTCTTTGCGGTTGGTCCGTTCGATGTACAGCGTGCCCGCACCCGTGGCCAACATGCCCACCAGCGGCCAGTCGCGGATGTCGGATTTGGAGACGAATCGGCAGTGCCTGGCCGCATGAATGACCAGGATGTCAAGCCATGAGATGTGGTTGGCCACCATGAGCGCCGGTCCGTTGGGCACCGGTTGACCCAGCACCCGCAAATGGATGCCCCACAGCGCCAGAAACTGCAGCGCCCAGGCTTGCACGCGCATTTCCCGCTGCTCGGGGCTCAGCTGGGGAAAGCGCAGGTAAATGGTCCACATGCCCATGAGCACATGCCAAAGTCCCCGCAGGAATCTCCAAATCGCAGACACGGTCAGCATCTTGTCCTCATGCTGCGGTCATTTCCAGACTGGCCCCCATGGCGCAACACCGATCAGGCCTCAAATGCCACTTGCCCGCCGACCACCGTGGCCCGCACGCGGCCGGGCAGCTCGTAGCCGGAAAACGGTGTGCTCTTGCCTTGGCTGCGCAGCGCAGCGTCACTCACCAGCCAATGCCCTTCGGTGGACAGCACGCACACATCGGCAACGCCCCCAACAGCCAGATGGCCGACCGAGTCTTGCAGGATTCCCAGCGTGGTGCCCAGCACGCGGGCCGGGTCAGCGGTGATGCGCGAGAGCACTTGCGGCACAGACAAATCGGCCTCTTGACCCCACTTGAGGGCCAGGCTCCAGAGCAGCTCCATGCCGGTGGCGCCGGGTTCGGCTTCTGCGAAGGGCAGCGCTTTGGCATCGGCATCGACCGGGGTGTGGTCCGACACCAGCACGTCCAGCGTGCCATCGGCCAGGCCCGCACGCAGCGCATCGCGGTCGCGCTGCTGGCGCAGCACCGGCGTCAAGCGGGCGCGGCTGTCAAAGTAGCCCATGTCGGTGTCGGTCAGGTGCAGCGAGTTGATGCTCACATCGGCCGTGACCGGCAGGCCCTCGGCCTTGGCCTGGCGCACCAGCGCGACGCCCAGGGCGCTGCTGATGCGGCACAGGTGCACCCGGGCTTGCGTCGCACGCACCAGCTCGAAGATGGTGTGCAGTGCAATGGTTTCGGCCGCCACCGACACGCCCGACAAACCCATGCGTGTGGCCAAGGCCCCGCTGGCGGCCACGCCCTTGCCCAGGTGCAGCTCTTGCGGGCGCAGCCAGACGGTGTAGCCAAAGGTGCTGGCGTATTGCAGCGCACGTTGCAGCACCTGTGTGCTGGGGATCGGCACCTCGGCCTGAGAAAAACCCACGCAACCGGCCGCCGTGAGTTGGCCCATTTCTGTCAGCACATCGCCCTTCAGGCCCACCGTGAGCGCACCCAGCGGCAGCACACGGGCTTGGTGCAGTTTTTCGGCGCGGTAACGCAGCATCTCGACCAGACCCGGTTCGTCGAGCACCGGGTCTGTGTCGGGCGGGCAGACCAGGCTGGTCACGCCACCGGCCACCGCAGCGGCCATTTCGCTCTCCAGCATGCCCGCGTGTTCCTGGCCAGGCTCGCGCAGACGCGCAGCCAGATCGACCAGGCCCGGGGCCACGATGCAGCCTTGGGCGTCGATCACGCGGTTGGGGATGAAGTCAGCGGGGACCAGGCCCATGGCCACGATGCGGCCCGCAGCAATGGCCAGATCGGCCATTTGGTCAAAGCCGCTGGCGGGGTCGATGACCCGGCCGTTTTGAATCAGGATCTTCATGCTTTTGTCCTCATGCCTCGTTGCCCGCGACGATGCTCATCACCGCCATGCGCACCGCGATGCCAAAAGTCACCTGCGGCAGGATCACGCTTTGCTGGCCATCGACCACAGCAGAGTCGATCTCGACCCCCCGGTTGATGGGGCCCGGGTGCATAACGATGGCGTCGGGCTTGGCGCGTTGGAGTTTTTCGGGGGTGAGGCCAAAGCTCTCGAAGTATTCCTGGCTGGACGGCAGCAGCGCGCCGCTCATGCGCTCGTTTTGCAGGCGCAGCATGATGACCACGTCACAGTCCTTGATGCCGTCTTCGAGGTTGTTGAAGACGCGCACACCCATTTGCGCCATATCGGCCGGCACCAAGGTTTTGGGGCCGACCACACGCACTTCAGCACAACCCAGTGTGGTGAGCGCGTGGATGTCCGAACGGGCCACGCGCGAGTGCAGCACATCGCCCACGATGGCCACGGTGAGGTTGGAAAAATCTTTCTTGTAGTGCCGGATGGTGTACATGTCCAGCAGCCCTTGGGTGGGGTGAGCGTGCCGTCCGTCACCCGCGTTGACCACATGCACATGGGGCGCAACGTGTTGGGCAATCAGGTAGGGCGCGCCCGACTCACTGTGGCGCACCACAAAGACGTCGGCGGCCATCGCGCTCAGATTGGCAATCGTGTCGAGCAGTGACTCGCCCTTGGCTGCAGATGAGCGGGCAATGTCCAGCGTGTACACATCGGCCGACAAGCGGGTAGCCGCGATGTCAAAGGTCGTGCGCGTGCGGGTGCTGTTTTCAAAGAACAGGTTGAACACGCTCTTGCCGCGCAAGAGGGGCACTTTTTTGACCTCGCGGTCGCTCACGCTGACGAAGCTGGCCGCGGTGTCCAGGATGTGGGTGAGGATGTCCTTGGACAAGCCTTCGGTGGAGAGCAGGTGGATCAGCTCGCCGTTTTGGTTGAGTTGGGGGTTGTTGCGTTTGTAGAGCATGTTGTTCTTACCTTGATCAGGCTTTGTTCTCCACTTCGAAACTGAATCGACCCGCCTCGTCGCGGGCCAGCGCCAGAGATTGGGTCTCGGGCAGGGCCACGCGGGCAGCGGCGAAGTCGGCCTGCACCGGCAGCTGACGCCCACCCCGGTCCACCAGCACCGCCAGCTGCACGCGGGCGGGGCGGCCATAGTCAAAGATTTCGTTCAGCACGGCGCGAATCGTGCGTCCGGTGTAGAGCACATCGTCAAGGATCAGGATGTCGGCCCCAGCCACCTCAAACGGCAGGCTGGTCTGACCACCCGCCGACAAGCCGCGCTGGGCAAAGTCGTCGCGGTGCATGACCGAAGACACCTGACCCGCTTCACCGGCCAGGCCCAGGTCGCGTTGCAGGCGCTGGGCCAGCCAGGCGCCACCCGAGGTGATGCCCACAAGGCGGGTGTTGTCCCGACACAGGCTGCGCACGCCGCGCAAGAGTTCTTGGTACAGGGCTTCTGCATTCAACGCCAAAGCACTCATGGCAGGCTCCTTAAGAATTGGTCCAGAATGATCGCCGCCGCCGCCGCATCGGCGTCTTTGGCGCCATAAGAATGCGCTTCGGTGGTGGTGTAACGCTCGTCCACCTCGTACACCGACAGGCCAAAACGGCCGCGCAACTGGCGGCCGAACTTGCGGGCGCGCAAGGTGTTTTCATGCTCACCGCCATCGGGATGGGTGGGCACGCCGATCACCAGTGCGTCGGGTTGCCATTCCTTGATGCGTTTGGCGATGTGCTCAAAGCGGGCGTCGCCCTCGGCAGCAATCGTGCCTTGCGGGGTGGCCGATTTCATCAACCGGTTGCCCACGGCCACGCCGGTGCGCTTGAGGCCATAGTCAAAGGCCAGAAAACTCTGGTGTTGGGACGGGACGGCTGGATCGGGGGTGCTGCTCATGCGTGCCCCGCGTCAGGCGAGAGCATCCAGCTTTTGAGGCCCAGCAAGTCCAGGGCGCGGTCGTAGCGCTCGGCCATGGGCACCTCAAAAATCACTTCGGCCGAGGCCGCCACCGTCAGCCAGGTGTTTTCGCCCAGCTCGGATTCAAGCTGCCCTTCGCCCCAAGACGCATAGCCCAGCGTGACCAGCACGCGGCGCGGGCCTGCGCCAGACGACAGGGCTTCGAGCACGTCGCGCGAGGTCGTCATCTCCAGCCCACCGGGCACGGTGAGCGTCGAGGCGTAGGCCGCGCCTTCTTGTTCGGGCTGGTCCGTGCGCAGGGGGTCGTGAAAAGGGCCGCGCAAGGGGTCGTGCAGCACAAAGCCGCGCTCGGTTTGCACCGGGCCGCCATGGCCCACCGGGTTTTGCATCAGGTCTTCGCGGCGCAAAGGCAGATCCACCTTGTCAAACAAGAGGCGCATGCTGATGTCGGAGGGTTTGTTGATGATCAGGCCCATGGCCCCGCGGGGGCTGTGCTCGCACAGGTAGACGACGCTGCGGGCGAATGTCTCGTCCTCCAACCCGGGCATGGCGATCAGGAAATGATGCTTGAGGTCAATGGAGGCAGAATCAGCTGTCATGCACCGATTTTAGCGGTCCCGACTCTGCAGGCGGGGTCACGGGTGCATTGTTTGACTCAAACCGGCAAACCCCGATGGCAACCCCTTTTTCTTGCGGCCTGGTCTGGCTGCGGCGCGACCTGCGCGTAAGTGACCACGCCGCCCTGCACCATGCCTTGCAGCACTGTCAGCGGGTGCATGTGGTGTTCGTGTTCGACACCGAGATCCTGGACGCCCTGCCCCGCGCCGACCGCCGGGTCGAGTTCATCCGCGAGTCGCTGGTCGAGGTCGACGCCCGATTGCGCGCCCTGGCCGGCCACCCGCAGGCAGGCCTGATCGTGCGCCACGGCGTGGCCAAGGACAAAATCGTCAAACTGGCCCAGCACCTGCAGGCCCAAGTGGTGTTTGCCAACCACGATGACGAACCTCTGGCGCTGGCCCGCGACATTCAGGTGCGCGGCCACCTGGCCGACCACGGCATCGTGCTGCACACCTTCAAAGACCATGTGGTGTTTGAGCGCCACGAGGTGCTGACCCAAATGAACAAGCCCTTCAGCGTGTTCACGCCCTACAAAAACGCTTGGCTGAAAAAAGTCTCGCCCGAAGACCTGCAGGCTTTCGAGGTGACCCAACTGGCCCAACGGCTGGCCCCGCGCCCCGATGACTTGGCGCATCCGGTGCCCAGCCTGCACGACATGGGATTTGAGCCCACCAACCTGCTTGCCCTGAAAATCCCCACGGGGGAGTCGGGCGCGCAGGCCTTGCTGCAAGACTTTTTGACCCGCATTGACCACTACGAAGACACCCGCAACTTCCCGGCCGTCAAAGGCCCCAGTTACCTGAGCGTGCATTTGCGCTTTGGCACGGTGTCGATCCGCCAACTGGCCCGCGAGGCGCACCCACGCATGCTGGCGGGCAGCGTTGGGGCCAGTGTGTGGCTGTCAGAGTTGATTTGGCGCGACTTTTATGTGCAGGTGCTGCACAACTTTGCGCATGTGGGGCAAGGCAAAAGCTTCAAGCCCGACTACGACGCGATCCGCTGGGAACACGGCCCCCACGCCCACAAGCTGTTTGACGCTTGGTGCGGGGCCCGCACCGGCTACCCGCTGGTGGACGCGGCCATGCGCCAAATCAACCAAACGGGCTACATGCACAACCGCCTGCGCATGGTGGTAGCGAGCTTTTTGGTCAAAGATCTGGGCATTGACTGGCGCTGGGGCGAAAAGTACTTTGCCACGCATTTGAACGACTTTGATCTGTCGGCCAACAACGGCGGCTGGCAGTGGGCCAGCTCCAGCGGGTGCGATGCACAGCCTTACTTTCGCATCTTCAACCCGATCAGCCAAAGCGAAAAGTTTGACCCTGAAGGCAAATTCATCCGCCGCTATGTGCCCGAATTGGCAGCCCTGTCCACCGCCGCATTGCACGCCCCCTGGCTGGCCAAACCCATGGAATTGCAAGCCGCGGGGCTGGTGATCGGCAAAACCTACCCGGCCCCCATCGTTGACCACTCCGAAGCCCGCGAGAAAACGCTGGCCCGTTATGCCGTGGTCAAGAAAGGCGCGGACTGATCAGATGGCGACCATCTCGAAGTCTTCCTTGCGGGCCGCGCATTCGGGGCAAGTCCAGTTCATGGGCACGTCTGCCCATTGGGTGCCCGGCGCAATGCCGTGCTCGGGGTCGCCCTCGGCTTCGTCGTAAATCCAGCCGCAAATCAGGCACATCCAGGTTTTGTGTTCCATCACAGTGTCGCAATCAGAGAGTCGAATAGAATAAATTGATTGTATCGGCCCATTCAACACACGCCCTGTCTGGGGTGCCATGGCCCCCTGACATTTGACCTTCAATGACCGATTCCAAGACCCCCAACACCGACATCGAACAACTTCTGGATGACGAAGAGTTGGCCAGCTTGGCCTGCGTGCTGTCTTTCAATGCCAACGACCCCAGCGGCGCTGGCGGCCTGAGCTGTGACTCGGTGGCCATGGCCTCGGTGGGGGCGCACTGCATGCCGATTTGCACCGGCACTTATGTGCGCGACACCAGCGGCATCACCGACTTTTTTGCACTCGACGACGAGGCTGTGCACGACCAAGCCCGCGCCGTGGCCGAAGATGTTCCGGTGCAGGTCATCAAAGTGGGCTTTGTCGGCACGCCCGAGAGTTTGGCGGTGATCGCCGAACTGTCGGACGACTACGACGGCGTGCCGGTTGTGGCCTACATGCCCAACTTGTCATGGTGGGAAGAAGACAAGATCGACGCCTACCTGGACGCTTTTCGCGAACTGCTGCTGCCACAAACCAGCGTGTTGGTCGGCCACCACAGCACGCTGCGCCGCTGGCTGCTGCCCGACTGGAGTGGCGATCGCAACCCCGGCCCGCGCGACATCGCAAAAGCAGCCGCCGAGCTGGGTGTGCCCTACACCCTGGTGACCGGTCTGCCCTTGCCCGAGCAACACATCGACAACGTGCTGGCCTCACCCGAAACCGTGCTGGCCCACGAAAAGTTTGAACGCATCGAGGCGGTGTTTGCGGGTGCGGGCGACACGCTCACAGCCGCTTTGGCCGCCTTGCTGGCCACCGGCATGGACCTGCCCGAAGCCACCAGCGAAGCCCTGCATTACCTGGACCGGTGCCTGGACGAAGGCTTTCGGCCCGGCATGGGCCAGGTCATTCCCGACCGCCTGTTCTGGGCCCTGCCCGAAGGCGAAGAAACCGACGACGATGGCCCTGAAGTGCACCCGGGGGCGGATTATTTTGAAGTGCCTTTCAACGAGACCAAACACTGAGACCCGACATGACCGACCGCAACCAAGCCCTGTTTGACCGCGCCGCCCAAGTGATCCCCGGTGGCGTGAATTCGCCCGTGCGCGCTTTTCGCGCCGTAGGCGGCACGCCTCGCTTTGTGCAGCGTGCCCAAGGCGCCTATTTTTGGGACGCCAACGGCCAAAAATACATCGACTACATCGGCTCCTGGGGCCCCATGATCCTGGGCCATGGCCATCCGGCCGTGCTCGAAGCGGTGCAAAAAGCGGCCCTCGACGGTTTCTCGTTCGGCGCACCCACCGAGCGCGAGATCGAGCTGGCCGAAGAAATCCTCAAGCATGTACCGTCCATGGAAATGGTGCGCTTGGTCAGTTCAGGCACAGAAGCGGGCATGAGCGCCCTGCGCTTGGCCCGTGGCGCCACCGGTCGCACCAAATTCATCAAGTTTGAAGGCTGCTACCACGGCCATGCCGACGCGCTGCTGGTCAAAGCCGGCTCGGGCCTGGCCACTTTTGGCAACCCCACCAGCGCCGGTGTGCCGCCCGAAGTGGTGCGCGACACCCTGGTGCTGGAATACAACAACGTGCAGCAATTGGAAGAAGCCTTTGCCCTCCACGGCAAGGAACTGGCCTGCGTGATGATCGAGCCCATCGCGGGCAACATGAACTTTGTGCGCGCCAGCGTGCCCTTCATGACACGCTGCCGCGAGCTGTGCACCGAGCACGGTGCTTTGCTGGTGTTTGACGAAGTCATGTCCGGTTTCCGCGTGGCTTTGGGCAGCGCCCAAAGCGTTTACGCCAAAGTCATTCCCGGCTTCAAGCCCGACATGACGGTGCTGGGCAAGGTGATTGGCGGCGGCATGCCGCTGGCCGCTTTTGGCGGGCCACGCGAGATCATGCGCCAGTTGGCCCCCACCGGCCCGGTGTACCAAGCGGGCACGCTGAGTGGCAACCCGGTGGCCACCGCTTGCGGCTTGGCCACGCTGCGCGAGATCGCCAAACCCGGTTTTTTTGAAGCGCTGAGCGCCCGCACCCAAAGTCTGGTCGACGGCCTCAAAGGCGCTGCAGCCAGCGCGGGCGTGCCCTTCAGCGCCGACTGCCAAGGCGGCATGTTCGGCTTTTTCTTGCTGCCCGAGTTGGCGCAAAATTACGCCCAGGTCATGACCAGCGACAGCCCCAAATTCAACAAGCTGTTCCACGGTTTGCTGGACGGTGGCGTCTACATCGCCCCCGCTTTATACGAGGCCGGTTTTGTGAGTGCCGCGCACACCGAAGCCGACATCGCCGAGACGGTGCGGGTGGCGGCTGAAGTGTTCAAAACCCTTTGAGACTGGCCATGAAACACCTGACTTGTGTGGTGTATGTTGGCTTGGCCCTTGTTGGCATGCCTGCCCACGCCGAATTCGATGCCAGCCGCCTGTGGGTGAACGCCGGGTTTTACTCGGCGCACTTTGACACCGACAAACGTCTGCGCAATGCCAACCCAGGTGTCGGCTTTGAATACGCCTTCGGTGAGGACTGGAGCGCCACCGCTGGGCGTTTCATCAACAGCGACAACGCCCACTCCAGCTACCTCGGCGTCTATTACCAACCTTGGCGCGTGGGCTCGGTCAAGCTGGGTGCGGTGGCAGGGGCCTTCAATGGCTATCCCAAAGCTTTTGACGGCGGTTGGTTTCCAGCCGTCATTCCCACCGCCACCCTGGAAGGCCAGCACTGGGGCCTTAACGTGGCCTTGGTGCCGCCCCTCAAAGACCGGCTCTATGGCGCAGTGAGCTTTCAGCTCAAGTACCGCTTTCGTTGACCGAAGACGCATGGAGCCCCCCCCGATGAACCCGTCACGCTGCCCACTGAACACCTTGCTGGGCGCCAGCCTTTTGAGGCTGGCAACGGCCCCTTTGGTCTGGGCGCAAACTGCGGCCAGCGCAACGCCGCTCAGTCTGTGGGCAGCACCAGGCAGCGCTTGAGCCCAAAGCGCTCAAAGTCACGGTCAAACGTGACCATGCGAAGGCCCGACGCTTCGGCCGTTGCGGCATAACACAGGTCTGTCCAAAGGCGACTGGGCAAGGGCGCAGAGGCACTCCCGATCAAGCGAACCAAGGCATCGACAAAACCTGGTGTTTCGGGCAAAAAAGACACCTGGGGTGTGTCCAACCACTTGCGGTAAACGTCCAGCGCTTGGTCAAGCGTCATGACATCAGGGCCCATCAAACGGGGCTGCACCAGCAAGCGCACCAAGCCCATCATGGTGCCACGACTGAACCACAAAGGTGTGCCACTTTCGCACGCCGACTGCCAATAACGCGATGCCACTGCGTGGAACTCGTGCGATCGGTAAGACAAGATCAACCAGGCATTCACGTCCAGAAAATCTCCCGAGGACAAACGCCAGCTGGGCGTTGCCTCAGCGACGCGCCATGAATTGGATGGCTCGCTCATCGTCGTCCTCGTTCATGATTTCATACAAAGCGGCATTGCTCATGAAATGCACTGGCCTTGCCGCTGGATCGGTTGAACCAAATACGGGCCTGGCTTCAAACCGCTTTTGCGGGTCCACCACCTCGCGGGCGGTCAAGCCCCGCTCCACCAACTCAATGACCAGGTCGCGCAAGGTCCGGCCCTCTTGGGCGGCCCGGGTTTTGAGGTGCTTGAACAGCGCGTCGGGAAAATCAAGTGAAGTACGCATGTCTGCATTTTTGCATGAATGCATGAAAATGCGCAAGATCGCCGATCCAAGGCCAAAAGCTCGCCAGGCAAAACAGCGATAATCCGCCCCTGCATTCACGTCCGGACCGGGCGCTTGCCCAGCCCCTAGGACCCCCCCATGAAAAAGAATTTTCCCTTGCAAACCGAAGGCAAGCACCCCGACCGCGTGCTCGAAGCCGTCAAGCACGACATCCGCAAATACTTCAAGCGCGAGCGCAACCGCGACGTGCCCAAGGGCGTGGACTTTTGGGACTTTGACTGCAAAGTGGGTCTGAACGCCGACAGCGCCGAAGTGGTGCGGGTGAGCGGCGTGATCGAAGCCGTGGACGCAGCGGCCAAGTCGGGGGCGGCTTCGGTGTATGTGGAAATTTTGAGCAAGCACGGTGTGCGCGTGCTTCGCAACCACCCGGACACTGGCGGCCTAGACATGGGCGACGACCTGGCTGATCCGCACTGAGCCCAAGCCCCTCCGACGGCCAGCCATGACTGGCCACCGTTTGACCCTCAAGCCCTGCTGAACAGCCGCTCAATCGTTCCCCTCATCCACTGCTGGTCGGCATCTTGGTCGGTGCTGGCATGCCAAACCAGATTCACTTCATAGGCTGGGGCCTCTTCAATCGTCCACATTTGCAGCTGCAAGCGCTGACTCAGGTCGCGGGCGTACATCTCGGGGACGATGCACAGCAAATCGGTGTTCTGCGCCAGCACCGCAATGGCCCCAAAGTGCCGGGGCCTGACGAGGATGCGGTCTTGCAGCTTCATGGCTGTCAGCATTTTTTCAACGCTGCCGTGAAAAGTGGCCGTTGGCGACACCACCACAAAATGCGCTTGCGCCAACTGCGTCAGGCTCAACGTCTTTCCGCGTCCAAGGGGTGTGGGTGACCCGTCTTGGGAAGAAATGGCCATATAGCGCTCTTTGAACAGCAACTGGCTGCGAATGCCCCGGTGCTGCGGCTTCAAAATGCCAATCGCCATGTCGATGTCTCGTGCCTCCAACGCAGACGCAACCTGCGCCGCATCCACTGAAATATTGGACAAAGAAGCCTGAGGCGCTTCGCTGCGCAAGGCGGCCGCCAGACCCGGCAAAAACAAAATTTCACCCAAATCAGACAAGGACAAACGCCAATGGCGGTGACTGCTTTGGGCGCTGAAAGGCTGGTGGTTGAGCACCAGACTTTCCATGGCCAGCAACTGCGACTGCATGGCCGGTGCCAGTTGCTCGCACAGCCGCGTGGGCTGCAAACCAGCGGGTGAGCGCACAAACAACTCGTCGCCAAAGAACTCACGCAATCGGGCCAAGGCGTTGCTGGTGGCAGGTTGCGACAAGGCCAGTGCCTTGCCTGCGGAAGTGACAGATCGGGTGCGGTGGATGGCCACCAGCACCCGCAAAAGGTTCAGGTCGAGTTGTCGGAAATTCATGCTGACCCCATGGCTCAAACGAATAAGGGTTGCTACCAATTATTCACAACATCAATGTACACCATTGGAAGAATCCATTTGCACACCCCCGATGACTGCCTTACATTGAAATCCATTCAATGGGTCACTGAGGGGTTAAAACCCCGTGAAAGGTTTTGGGCATGGCTGAACGCTCATTTGTGCAAGAGGTCCAAAAACTGCGCTTGGGCGATGGCGACGAATTCCACGGCGAGGGCATTCTGGCCGTCACCAAGGCCTTGCTGCAGTCGGGCGTGTCGTATGTGGCCGGTTACCAAGGTGCGCCGATCTCGCACCTGATGGATGTGCTGACCGACGCCAACGACATCTTGCAAGAGTTGGGGGTGCATTTCGAGCACAGCGCCTCAGAGGCCACCGCAGCCGCCACCTTGGCCGCATCGGTCAATTACCCACTGCGCGGCGCGGTCACCTTCAAATCCACGGTGGGCACCAATGTGGCGTCGGACGCGCTGGCCAATCTGGCCTCGGGCGGGGTCACCGGCGGCGCCATGTTGATCGTGGGTGAGGATTACGGCGAAGGCTCGAGCATCATGCAAGAGCGCTCGCATGCTTTTGCCATGAAGTCGCAGGTCTGGTTGATCGACCCGCGCCCCAACCTGCCCAGCATCGTGCATGCGGTGGAAAAAGGCTTCGAGCTGTCCGAGGCCAGCAACACGCCGGTCATGCTGGAGTTGCGCATCCGCGCCTGCCATGTGCATGGCCGCTTTCCCACCCGCGACAACGTGCGGCCCAACTTCACCCTGAAAGACGCCATCGAAAACCCCAAGCGCGATGTCAACCGCATCGTGCTGCCGCCCGCCAGCTATTTGCACGAACAAGAAAAAACCCACACGCGCTGGCCCGCTGCGGTCAAGTTCATTCAGGAACACCAGCTCAACGAATTCTTTTCAGAAGACGCGCAAGACTTTGGCATCGTGCTGCAAGGCGGCCTGTACAACGGTGTGGTGCGCGCACTGCAACTGCTCGGCTTGGCCGACGACTTCGGCAAGACCGATGTTCCGCTGTATGTGCTTAACATCACCTACCCCTTGGTCGACGATGAATTCAAGCGCTTTTGCATGGGCAAGCGCGGCCTGCTGGTGGTGGAAGAAGGCCAGCCCGACTTCATCGAGCAAAACATCCACAGCATCTTGCACAAAGCGGGTCTGAACACCCACATCCACGGCAAAGACGTGCTGCCCATGGGCGGCGAATACACCGGCGGGGTGGTGCTGAAAGGCATTCGGGCATTCATCGCGCAATACGCGGCGCACCTGCTGCCTGCATCACTGCCCGCAGTTCAGCTAAGCAACGCGCTGGCGATCAGCGAAGCGGTGGCCCAAGTGCACCCGCGCCCACCGTCGTTTTGCACCGGTTGCCCCGAACGGCCCATCTTCACGGCCATCAAGATGATCGAGAAAGAGCTGGGCCAGCACCATGTGAGTTGCGACATCGGCTGCCACCTGTTTTCGATCCTGCCGCCTTTCAACATCGGCGCCACCACCATGGGCTATGGCCTGGGTTGGGCGGGTGCCTCGGCCTTCAACACCAGCGAGACGAGCAAGCGCACCGTCTCGATCATGGGCGACGGCGGTTTCTGGCACAACGGCCTGACCAGCGGCGTGGGCAACGCGGTATTCAACCAGTCCGACAACTTGTTGCTGGTGGTGGACAACGGTTATTCGGCCGCCACGGGTGGGCAAGACGTGCTGTCGTCCAAGGCCATCAACCCAATCCGCAACACCAACAACCCGATTGAAAAGGCCGTGCGTGGCGTGGGCGTGGAATGGGTCAAGACCGTCACCAACACCTACAGTCTGGACCAAATGCGCCAGGCCCTGCGCGACGCCCTGACCACCAAGCAACAAGGCCCCAAGGTCATCGTGGCGCAAAGCGAGTGCATGCTCAATCGGCAAAGGCGCGTGAAACCGCTGATTCGCCAGCGCATCCAAAAAGGCGAGCGCGTGGTGCGCGAGCGCTTTGGGATTGACCCCGACACCTGCACCGGCGACCACTCCTGCATTCGCCTGTCGGGTTGCCCCTCGCTCAGCATCAAACCCAACCCCGACCCGCTGCGCCAAGACCCGGTGGCGGCCGTGGCCGACAGCTGTGTGGGCTGCGGCCTGTGCGGCGAGGTCGCACACGCTGCGAAGCTTTGCCCCTCGTTTTACCGGGCCGAAATCATCAACAACCCCAACGCCTGGGACCGCTTCAAGCAAGGCCTGCGCGAACGTGTGATCGGCTGGTTGCAAAACCGCATTGAACGTCGCCTGGAAGGCATTGCCGCATGACCGACACCGCCCCAACCTCAAGCATCATCAGCTTGGCCATTTTGGCCATGGGCGGTGAAGGCGGCGGCGTGCTGGCCGACTGGCTGGTCGACCTGGCTGAACAGAACGGCCATTGGGCCCAGACCACCTCGGTGCCCGGCGTGGCGCAGCGCACCGGTGCCACCATCTATTACATCGAGATGTACCCCCAGTCGGCATCGCCTTCGGGGCAAATGCCCGTGATGGCGCTCAGCCCGTTTCCGGGGGAGGTCGACATCGTGCTGGCCTCCGAATTGATGGAGGCCGGTCGCGCCCTGCAACGCGGGCTGGTCGACCCGCACAAAACCACCTTCATCGCGTCTTCGCATCGGGTCTATTCCATGACCGAGCGCACCGCCATGGGCGATGGGCGTGTGGACGAAGCCAAGCTGTTGGCGGGAGCGCAGGCTGCTGCACGGCAGTTCATCAGCGCCGACTTTGCCCAACTGGCCGAGCAAACCGGCAGCCTGATTGCACCCGCTTTGTATGGCGCACTGGCGGCCAGCCAGCGCCTGCCGTTTTCAAGGGACCAATTCGAAGCCACCATCGAGCGCAGTGGTGTGGGCGTCAAGACCAGCCTCAAGGCTTTTGCCGCCGGCTTTGATGCGGCTATGCAGGTGCTGCAACCCGTCACATCCAGCGTGGCCGATGCCACCCCCGTGGCTTTGCCTTTGCACCGCCAAGTCGGCCCCAAGTTGCAGGCCCTGGCGCAAAGTCTGGAAGGTGCGTTCGCCCCAGCGGCGCACGAGGTCATCGCCTCGGGTTTGACGCGGATGGCCGATTACCAGGATGTGGCTTATGCCACGCTGTATGCCCGGCGTTTACAAGAGATGGCTGGTGCGCTGGCCTCGTCAAACGCGGCCACCAGCCTGGTCGAAGAAATCCTGCGTGAAGGCGCTCGGCACCTGGCCCTGTGGATGTCTTATGAAGACACGGTGCGTGTGGCCGATCTGAAAACGCGCCGCTCACGTTTTGCACGCGTCAGCCAGGAAGTGAGTCTGAGCGAGAAACAGCTGATCGACATCCACGAGTTCATGCACCCGCGCCTGGAAGAAATTGCCGACACCCTGCCTGCGGGCTTGGGCCGCTGGTTGCTGGGCTCAAGGGCAGCCCGCGCCGTGGTCGGCCGTTTCACGCAAAAAGGCCGCGTGGTGCAAACCAGCTCCTTGCGCGGATTTCTGCTGCTGTATGGCGTGGCCAGCCTGCGCCGCATCAGGCCGGTGTCTTTGCGTTACCAAACCGAGCAGCAACGCATCGAAGCCTGGTGGGCGCAAGCCCTGCAGCTGTTGCCCCAGCATGCCGATCTGGCCCTGGAGGTGCTGCGCGGCCAGCAGCTGGTCAAAGGTTATGGCGACACCCATGCACGGGGCTGGCGGCATTTTGAAAAAATCATGACCACTTTGCCTCGCCTGCAGCAATTGCCCGATGCGGCCAACCGCCTGAGCGCCTTGCGCAAAGCCGCCTTGGCCGACGACAGTGGCCAGGCGCTCGATCAGGCCATGCAGCAACTGGCACCTGCGTGACCCCTGCCCATTGGAAAACAGGACTACCCTACAAATTCCCTATCGACCCGCAACCACAAAAGGAGACAACACCATGAAAAGACGTTTACTCACCCAGGCCACGGCATTGGTTTTGGCGCTCGGCGCCAGCTCGGCCACACTGGCGCAAGAAGTCACTTTGCGCCTGATCAGCGGTTTTGCCGAAAACGGCATCTACGTGCAACGCCTGCAGCCGTGGATCAACAAGGTCAACGCCGAGGGCAAAGGGGTTTTGCAAATCAACTTCATCGGCGGGCCCCGCGCCATTCCGTCGTTTGAGCTGGGCAACGCGGTCAAGACTGGCGTGGTCGACATGGCGCTCAACACCGGCGCTTTTTACACCAACGTGATGCCCGAGGCCGACTTCCTGAAGTTGACGCAGATCCCTGTGGCCGAGCAGCGCAAGAACGGCGCTTTTGATGCGATCAACAAGGTCTGGAATGAAAAAGGCAACATGCAGTACTTGGCGCGCATGGTAGAGAACCAGCCCTTCCACATCTACACCAACAAGAAGGTTGACAAGCCTGACTTGGCGGGTCAAAAAATCCGCATCACACCGGTTTACCGTGACTTCTTTCAGGCCCTGAACGCCAGCGTGATCACCACGCCACCCGGCGAGGTCTACACCGCCTTGGAGCGCGGTGTGGTGGACGGTTATGGCTGGCCCATTGGCGGCATTTTTGACTTCAACTGGCACGAGAAAACCAAGTTCCGCATCGACCCGGGCTTCTACGATGCCGAGGTCTCGCTGATCATGAACCTGCCGGCCTACAAAAAGCTCACCGACACGCAGCGCAACTACTTGCAAAAGCACTTGCTGGCGCTGGAAGCCGAGAACACTTTCTGGGCGCGTTATGGGGCCGAAGAAACCGCCCGTCAGACCAAAGCAGGCATCCAGACCATCAGCTTTGATGCCGCCACCAGCAAGGCCTTCCGCGACAAGGCTTACGACATCGGCTGGGCCAGTGCCACCAAGCAAAGCCCTGAAGTGGCTGCGCGCTTCAAGGCCCTGTTCTCCAAATGATGCAAGCGCTGTCTGAGCGCTTTGGCCGGTGGCTGTCGGGTCTTGCCCTGTTCGGCTGCCTACTGCTGCTGGCCATGATGCTCATCATCGTGGCCGATGTGGCGCTGCGCAACCTGGCCATCCCGGGCATGCCGATGGGGCTGTCCTGGAGCAACGAGGTGTCTGAGCTGATGCTGTACTTGATCACCATGTGCGTGGCCCCTTGGCTGCTGCGCCAGGGCCAGCACATCCGAGTGGACATTTTTCTGCAAGCCATTCCACCGCGCGCCGCCTGGGCGCTGGAATGGGTGGGCGATGTGCTGGGACTGTTGTGCTGTTGGGTGCTGGCCTGGTATGGCGCGCAAGCCACTTGGGCCAGTTATGCGGCAGGGTCTTTGAGCATCAAGACCCTGGTCACGCCCGAGTGGTGGTCGCTGGCACCTTTGCCATTGGTGTTTGTGCTGCTGTCCATCGAGATGGTGTTTCGCATGCACCGGCTGCTGCATGCCGAGCGCGGTCCGCGACAGGATGCCGTGAGCGCAGCTTGAATCTGTTCCAAATGCTTTTAATTTTCTCGTCAGGAGTCTGCACATGAGCAGTTGGCCCATCGCAGCCTGGTTGATGTTGGGCGGCTCCACCTTGCTGCTGTTCATGGGCATGCCCGTGGCCCTGACTTTTTTGGGCGTCAACATCATCGGCGCCGTGCTTTACATGGGTGGCGAGCCCGGTTTGGTGCAGCTGGTGCGCAACAGCGTGAGTTCGGTCACGGCCTTTGCGCTCACGCCCATACCGTTGTTTGTGCTGATGGGCGAGATTTTGTTCCACACCGGTTTGGCCGTGAAGGTGATCGACGGGGTCGAGCGTTTGATCGTTCGCGTGCCTGGGCGCTTGGCGGTGGTCGCGGTGGTGGCGGGCACGGTGTTTTCGGCCATCTCGGGTTCCACGATTGCCACCACGGCCATGCTGGGTGCCCTGATGCTGCCTGTGATGCTGGCACGCGGCTACCACCCCACCATGGCCACAGGTCCGATCATGGCCATTGGCGCGGTGGACATGCTGATCCCGCCTTCGGCCCTGACAGTTTTGCTGGGTTCGCTTTCGGGCATCTCGATTTCCAAGCTGCTGCTGGGCGGTGTGGTTCCCGGGCTGCTGTTGTCGGTGGCGTTTGTGGCTTGGATCATTGTGCGGGTGCGCATCAGCCCCCACTTGGCCCCAACCGACACGGATGCCGTTGAACACCACGGCTGGGACCGCTGGCAACCGCTGTTTGCCTACGTTTTGCCCACCTTGTCGATTTTTGGTGTGGTGGTGGGCGCCTTGGCAGCGGGTTGGGCCACGCCCACCGAGTGCGCGGCGCTCGGTGCCTTTGCCACCATGCTGCTGGCCGCGCTGTACCGCGCCCTGCGCTGGGAAGCGGTGCTCAAGGCGCTCAAGGGCACGGCGGGCATCTCCGGCATGATTTTGTTCATCATTTTGGGGGCCACCACCTTTGCGCAGATTTTGTCTTTTTCGGGTGCCAGCTCAGGTTTGGTGCAGCTCATCACCGATCAAGGATTGACTGCCAACCAGATTCTGATCGGCATGATGGTGTTTCTGATTTTTCTGGGCATTTTTGTCGACCAGGTCAGCATGATGATGATCACCCTGCCCATCTTCATGCCCATCGTGAACGCCCTGGGCATCGACCCGGTGTGGTTTGGTGTGCTCTTCCTCATCTGCATGCAAATGGGTCTGCTTTTGCCGCCCCATGGCTTGTTGCTCATGACCATGCGCGGCGTGGCCCCACCCTCGGTCACCATGACGCACATTTTTCTGGCGGTCACGCCTTATTTGGCGATGAGCGTGTTGCTGCTGGTGGCCGTCTTCCTGGTGCCGGGCATCGCCACCTGGTTGCCCAGTTGGATGGGTTAAGACCCGTCTTTTGCAGCCGCCGCACGCAACTTGTCTTTCTTGCTCAGCCGTGAACCCTTGATGCCGCCATTGCCGGGCGACGGCGGTGGCGGGGTTTCGGTTTGCTCAAAACCTGGGATTTGCTCTAAAGCGAGTTCCAGGCTCTCGCGTTTCTGGATCAACTGCCAATGCGCCAGCGCTGCGGCCGTGACAAAGCTCAGCGCGTCACCGTGCGCACCCGCCCTGCCCGTGCGGCCGATGCGGTGGGTGTAGTCGGTGGCCGAGCGCGGCAGGTCGTAGTTGACCACCACGGGCAGCATGGCGATGTCGATGCCGCGCGAGGCCAGATCGGTGGTCACCACCACGTCCCAACGGCCAGCCTTGAATTCACTCAACACCTCTTGCCTTGCACCTTGGCTCATTTCCCCATGAAAAGGCGTGGCAAACACGCCCGATCTGTAGAGCTTGTTCGCCACATGCTCGCAGGCATAGCGCGTGGCCACAAACACCAGCACCTGCTTCCAGCCGTTTTCGGTGATCAAGTGGCGCAGCAAGGCGGTGCGGCTTTTTTCATCCACGCTGATGGCGCGTTGCGTGATGTCGGGCTTGTGGTCTTCAAAAGCTTCCACCGTGATGCGCACCGGGGCGCGCAGCAGCTTGGCCGCCAGCGCCTCCACCTCGGGTGCAAACGTGGCCGAGAACAGCAGGGTCTGACGCTGGGCGGGCAACAGCGCCAGCATGCGCTGCAGCTCGTCGGCAAAGCCCAAATCCAGCAGGCGGTCGGCTTCGTCCAGCACCAAATGCTGCACATCGGCCAAGCGCAAAGCGTTCTGGTCAATCAAATCGAGCAAACGGCCCGGCGTGGCCACCACGATGTCGGCACCGCCACGCAGCGCCATCATTTGCGGGTTGACCGACACGCCACCAAACACGGTGTTCACCTTCAATGATTGCGGCAGCTTGTACGCCAAGTTGGCCAACACTTCGCCCACTTGTACTGCCAGTTCGCGCGTGGGCACCAGCACCAGGGTGCGCACCGGACGGCGGAAGTTGGTCTGGCGCGGCGCAGCCGTCAAGTGCTGCAACAAAGGCAGCGCAAAAGCCAGCGTCTTGCCAGAGCCGGTGGGCGCGGTGGCCCACACATCGGCCGACTTCAAGATGGCCGCAATCGCTTCGGCTTGGATGGGGGTGGGGGCGTACAAGCCCATGTCACCCACGGCACGCAAAAGTGCCGGGGTCAAGCCAAGTTGGTCAAAGTTCAAAATGGTCCGATCAATGACGGAAGTGCCGCACACCCGTGAACACCATGGCCACGCCACGTTCGTTGGCCGCGTCAATCACTTCTTGGTCACGCATGGAACCACCGGGCTGGGCCACGCAGGTGGCTCCCGCGTCCACCACCACATCGAGGCCGTCGCGAAAAGGGAAGAAGGCGTCGCTCGCCACCACCGTGTGTTGCAGGCTGAGTTGGGCGGCTTCGGCCTTGATGCTGGCGATGCGAGCAGAGTCGAGGCGGCTCATTTGGCCAGCGCCCACGCCCCGGGTCTGTCCGTTTTTGCAGAACACGATGGCGTTGGATTTGACGAACTTGGCCACTTTCCAGGCGAACAACAAATCGTTAAGCTCTTCAGGCGTGGGTTGTTTGACGGTGACGATCTTCAAGTCGGCCAAAGCCAACTCGTGGTTGTCCGCGCTTTGCAACAAGAGGCCTGAGCCCACGCGCTTGGTCTCCAAAGCGTTGCGCACGTCGCCGTAGCTGGCGGGCAAGGCGATTTTCATCAAGCGCACATTCACTTTGCTTTTGAACACCTCGAGCGCTTCGGCGCTGAAGTCGGGGGCCATGAGCACTTCCACAAATTGCTTGCTCACGGCCTCAGCCGCGGCTTTGTCCACCGGACGGTTGAAGGCGATGATGCCGCCAAACGCGCTGGTGGGGTCGGTTTGGAAGGCTTTGCTGTAGGCCTCGAGTGCGGTCGCGCCCACGGCCACGCCGCAGGGGTTGGCGTGTTTGACAATGACGCACGCGGCGAACTGTGAAGGGTCGCCGTTGGCTCCCGTGTCGAAACTCTTGACGCACTCCCACGCCGCATCGGCGTCGGCGATATTGTTGTAGCTCAGTTCTTTGCCTTGCAGCTGCACGCCAGTGGCGAGGGACCCAGCAGCGGGTGCGAGGTCGCGGTACCAGGCGGCTTGCTGGTGGCTGTTTTCGCCGTAACGCAGGTCTTGCACTTTGACATATTGCGCGTTGAATTGGCCTGAGAACTGGGCACGCTCGGGCACGTAGGTTTCGCTCAGTTTCTCGGCTTCGAAGTTCACGCTGGAGAGGTAGTTGCTGATCGCGCCGTCGTATTGGCTGATGCGGTTGAACGCAGCCACCGACAGTGCAAAGCGCAGTTTGTCGCTCAGCTTCCCGCTGGCCTTCAACTCGGCCATCACAGCGGGGTATTGGCTGGCGTCGGTGACGATGCCCACGTCTTGCCAGTTCTTGGCTGCAGAGCGCACCATGGCGGGGCCACCGATGTCGATGTTTTCAATGGCGTCGGCCAGCGTACAGCCGGGCTTGGCCACGGTGGCTTCAAACGGGTACAGATTGACGATGAGCAGATCGATGGTGTCGATGCCATGCGCCTGCAAAGCGGCCATGTGCTTGGGCGTGTCGCGACGCGCCAGCAAGCCGCCGTGCACTTTGGGGTGCAGGGTCTTGACGCGGCCGTCCAGCATTTCCGGGAAACCGGTGACTTCGGCCACCTCGGTCACAGGCAGGCCTTGTTCGGCCAGCAATTTGGCGGTGCCGCCGGTGGATATCAGGCCCACGCCCAGGGCGTGAAGTTCTTTGGCCAGATTGACGATGCCGGTTTTGTCAGAGACGGAAATTAGGGCGCGCATGAGAAACTTTCTTCAACAGTGTGCAGGACTGGGCCGGGGTCCAGGTCGGATCAAGGGTTCTGGCCAAGTCAGCCAATAGGGGTAAAAACGACCCCGCACGGGTCCGCTGGACCTGGGCGCAGTGCGGGTGTCATTTCAGGAGATCGTGCTCCAACAATTTTTTGCGCAAGGTATTGCGGTTCAAGCCCAGCCATTGGGCAGCGCGCGACTGGTTTTGGCCCGACTGGCTCATCACCACATCCAGCAAGGGTTTTTCGACCAGCTTGACCAGCATGTCATAGAGGCCTGTGGGGTCGGTCCCGTCCAGGTCGCGGAAATAGATTTCCAGGTTGTCTCGGATGCAGTTTTCAATGGATTGGGGATCGCTCATGGCGTGGTCTCTAATTCGGGGCAGGCCTCAAGGCGCAGGGGCAAGCGCTCCATCATGTCGGCCAGGCCGTCCAGATAGGCGGCCACGGCGGCCAGTTGTTGCGCTGCAGTCTCCAGGGTGTTCATGTGCTCTCGAAAATCGTCGCCGCCAGGCAGCGTTCGCACATACCAGCCGATGTGCTTGCGCGCCGAGCGAACACCGGTGTATTCGCCATACAGGCTGTAATGGTCTTGCAGGTGCTCGAGCAGGGCGCGGCGCACTTCGACCACCAGCGGCGGGGCCAGGTGCGTGCCCGTGGCCAAAAAGTGGGCGGTCTCGCGGAAGATCCAGGGTCTGCCTTGTGCGGCGCGACCGACCATCACGGCGTCTGCCCCGGTGAACTTCAGTACATCGCGGGCTTTTTCCGGCGAATCGATGTCGCCATTGGCCACCACCGGGATGTTCAGAGCCGCCTTGACGGCGGCCACGGTGTCGTATTCGGCCAAGCCTTTGTAGCCTTGCTCACGGGTACGGCCGTGCACGGTGACCATTTGGACCCCCGCGCTTTCCGCAGCGCGGGCCAGGCTCAGGGCGTTCTTTTCGGCATCGCACCAGCCGGTACGCATTTTCAAAGTGACGGGCACACCGTGGGGCAAGGCCGCCTCGACCACGGCGCTGATGATCTGAAGCGCCAGGGGCTCGTCTTGCATGAGGGCAGAACCCGCCCATTTGTTGCAGACTTTTTTGGCAGGGCAGCCCATGTTGATGTCGATGATCTGCGCGCCCCGGTCGATGTTGTACCGCGTGGCATCGGCCATCATTTGCGCCTCGGTACCGGCGATCTGAACTGCGATCGGGCCAGGTTCACCGTCATGGTTGGCACGGCGGGAGGTCTTGAGTGAAGCCCACAGGTCGGGCCGTGAGGTCACCATCTCGCTGACGGCATAACCCGCGCCAAACTGCCTGCAAAGCTGGCGAAACGGCCGGTCTGTCACCCCCGCCATGGGAGCGACAAACACGTTATTCGGCAAAAAAAAGGAGCCAATGTGCATGTCAGGCAAAAGAGGGGTTGAGGCGAGCTTGGACCCGGAGGAGGAACGATTGTAGTTGCTCAATATTTCAGTACATGACTTGGCCGCACGTGAGCGCTTCGGTGGAGCAGGTGCACAAGCTCTTGTAGCATGGCCATCGGCGGTTCTCGGTTGACAACGCTCAAGATGCTGATTCCACGAGCTTGCGGCAAGCCGGATCAAGCTGATCAGGCGGGTGTGCGCTGCAGCCACTTGCCGATCAAATCCAGGATTTGTCGGCGGATGAAGGGCTTGGTGAGGTAGTCGTCCATGCCAGCGGCCAGGCAATTGGCTTTGTCATCGGTCAAGGCGTTGGCCGTCAGCGCCAAAATAGGTTTACGCGCTTGCCCCATGGACAGTTCTCGGGCACGGATCTGGCGCGTCGCGGTAATGCCGTCCAGCTCAGGCATTTGCACATCCATCAGCACAATATCGTGCGGCTCGCACGCGCTCATGGCCACCGCTTCAACACCATTGCGTGCTTGCAAAACTTGGCAACCCGCATTGCGCAGCATGGTGACCAATATTTCACGGTTCACGTCGTTGTCTTCGGCGACGAGCACCGTACAAGCCAAGACCAGTGGCAGGTCAGATGCGTTGGCGTTTTTATTGGCCGGCATGTCTTTGAGCAGCGCGCCACACACCTCAAACCAAAAGCTGGAGCCTTGGCCAGGCTCGCTGCTGAACCCCACCTGCCCCCCCATGAGCGTGGCCAACTGCTGCGAAATGACCAAACCCAAGCCACTGCCGCCATATCGCCTGGCCATGGAGACATCTGCCTGAGCAAAGGCATTGAACAGGCGTTGCCCCTCTTGTGCGCTGATGCCGATACCTGTATCGCGCACAGTGCAGCGCACACGTGCTTTGCCGTCCGCTTGGAGGTCACAGTTCAGGCTCACGCTGATTTGCCCATACTGGGTGAACTTGACCGCATTCGAGATCAGGTTGCTGGTGATCTGGATGAAGCGGTGTGGGTCCCCCACCAGCATCCATGGAGCTGTTTCGGCAGAAGGCAAAAGCACCAGCTTCAGGCCTTTGTCTTGCGCATTGCTTGCAAACAAGGCGCACACCTGGCGCACGGCGTGCTCTGGACTGAAGGGAATTTTCTCAAGGTGCAACATGCCCGCCTCGATCTTGGAAAAGTCGAGGATGTCGTTGATCAGGTGCATCAGCGTGGAAGAAGACGTCGTGATCATGCTGATGAGTTTTTTTTGTTGTTCGGTCGGTTCTGTGAAGTCCAGCAACTCAGAAACCCCAATCAAGCCATTGAGCGGGGTTCGAATTTCATGGCTCATGTTGGCCAAGAACTGACTCTTTGCCTGGTTGGCGGCATCGGCCTGTTCTTTGGCCAACAGCAACTCAGCCGTTCGGGCTTGCACCTCCGTCTCCAGTTGCTGGCTGTATTGGCCCAACGCTCTGTCTTTTTGCTCAATCTGGTCCAGCATGTTGTTGAAACCGGCCACAAGTTCACCGATTTCGTCTTTGCTACGGCGCTCGGCGCGTTGACTGAAGTCGTGCACGGTGGTGATGCGGCGCATGACGCCAGCCAAATCCAGCACAGGGTGGATGATCACCGAAATCAATTGCCCTATGAACTGGCGCACCAAGGCATAGGCCAGCCACATGGCCAGTGCGGCCACCATCAAATTGATGGCGATACCCCACCAAAATGAGTCCAATCGGGTCTGCACCACCACGAAACCGATTTTTTCGCCGTCTTGCACGATAGGCATACCGATCGCGAAACGGTTCCAACTGAGTTTTGAACTTGTTTGTCCCAACAGTAAGGTGCTTGGCGGTACAGGGTCATTCAAACCGTCTGTGCGCATCGGGTAGTGGGCAAACATCGGCGTACCCGGTGCACTGGTGTAAATGTCCACCGTTTCCACTTTTTGGATGTGGCGGAAAATTTCCAACTGTTTTTGAGCGCCTGCGCGGTCGTCAAAACTCAGCGCAGCAGCGTTGCTTTCGGCCGCCAACTCGGCCAAGCTTTTGGCTTCTGCTTGGGTGGCATACAAGGTTTGCGAGGCTTGCCACAAGGTGATCACTAAAAAAAACAGCAAGAGCACACACCAAATGCCCAGCGCCAGAATTTGGTTGAGCTTTTCCCTCAGCGGTGCGTCTTGCAGTTTTTCCCGACGCCAATTTACAAACGGCAACATAGTCAAACGGGTCAGCGGACCACTGTACGGGCCAACTTGAGCATTTGGCTACTGGCGCGCAAATTGGACCTTTGCAAACTCAACAGGTTGACTTCAAACTCGACCCGGTCGTCGTTGTGCAAGAGGACCAGATGAGCACCTTGGTCAACCGCTTGCCGGTCATCGCTGATCAACAAAACCGGTGCGTTGCCCAGTTGTTTGACCACCGAAGGCAAAAAGCGATTGTCGGCAGCACCTACAAAAACCATGCTGCAATCTTTGATTTGCTCCAGCGAGACGTCTTTGCGCACCAAGATTTCACGTTTTTGGGCGACCCGTTTGTGCAGGCTGAGCATGCGGCCGTTCGGATCGTCTTTGCCCACCACACACAATCGAATGGGCATGTCTTCTAAGCCAGGCAATTCCACAAATTTTGCAAAATTGTAAACATAGGCCGCCTTGATGCGGTCCAGTGTGGGGCTCGATCCTTGGGCCGCTGCGGGCAAAGACAAGCTCACGGAGATGGCCAAGCAAAACACTGTCGGGCTTGCTGTGCAAGCGCGTGCCAACAGTTCCAAGGTCTTGGGCCAGAAGGTGAAGGGTGGAAGAGACATGTGCATGGTCATGTCCTTCAAAAACGGCTGACCAACTGCAGCGTCAAGCTGCGTTGCACATCATAGGCACGCGAAACCGGGAAACTGCTGATGAATTCGGTGTGCCGATCTTTCAGCAGGTTGCGCCCCATCAAGGACAACTCGGTTTGGCGTCCCGCCTTCCAGGCCAGCCGCATGTCCAGCCCGGAATAGGGGGGCAAGCGGGTCAGTTCACCGCTGATTTGCTCCAAGTGACTGGTCTGCGAGTTGTGACGCAAACGCACGTTCAGGTTCAAATCGCTGCGCAGGCTGAAATTGTTGACCAACGACACCTGGTGGCGCGGGGCTGCGTTTTCAAAAACACTGACCAAAAGATCACCCAACACATCCCCAGAACGCTGCCCTTTGACACGCAAATAACTGTAAGAAGACTGAACTGTCCACCACGGCTGGGGATGCCATTCCAGCGACCACTCGCCGCCATGCGAGCGCGCTTTGTCTTGGTTGCTGTTGTAGCCATTGACGGTGAAATAGCAACTGCCTGGCAAGTTTTGGGGGTTGCCAATGCACTGCATCAATGGCCCCATGGGCGGCATGACATCCGCCAAGTTACCAGACAAACGTGCACCCCTCAATTGGCTGTAGTCGGTAACAAAAACAGCGGTATCCACACTCAAAAAATTAGAAAATTGTTTGCGCCAACCCGCTTCCAGGCTCCACGCCTTTTCGGCCACGGGACGCGCATTCGCCAAGGGGGAAATCTGCGTCACGGCCGTCAACAGATTGGGGGGTATGGCCGGATTGAAGTCATGCGCGTCTCGCGCCAACACATCCACCTGAGCAAAGCTCTCAAACCGTCGCAGAGAGCGCGCACTGTGCGACAAAGCACCCCAAAACGCCTCGTTGGCGCTGGGTGTGTAAAGCGCGCGCACATTGGGCTGAATGTTGTGGCCGGTTAATCCATCTTTTTCAAACTTGGAGCCCAAAATCAACTTGAACCGCTCTGGCACCACATTGATTTCATCGTGCACAAAAGCGCTGTAGTTCATGCGCTGGCTTTTGCCCTCGGTCAACACATAAGGCGTGGCCGGCAGGAACAAATCATCGGTGATGTGCCGCAGGTTAAAGCCCCAGATGATGTCGTGCAACTGGCCTTGACGGCGTTGCTGGAAGTCCAGGTCAATTTCGATTTTTTCCCCACCTGCGGTCTGCAAGCGGGGCGCTTGGCCAACAACCGAACCGGGTACCGTGCCCGTGCCCCACAAACCCGTGTGGCTGGTTTTTTCGTGGTCCATGGAAAACTGCAAGGCATTGTCTAAGCCCTGCGATCCCTGCCAGCTGTATCGGCCCTGCAAGGCCAGCCCCTCGCTGGCTTGCGACAATAAGGCATCACGGAAATAAGACGGTTGGGCGAACTTTGGAAAAGGCTTGTCGCTGAAGGCTGGCAAAGAAGGAAAGCCCCACACATCGTTGGAGCGGCTTTGGTAAGCCTCCGCCTTAAAACTGAGCTGCCCACTGTCCAGTTGCGGCTCCAGCTTGATGCCAAAACGGTTCTGCCGTGCAGCATCTGAACCGACAAAACCGGTGTCCCTTTCGGGAGAACCGCCGGTGCGGCTGCTCTTGCCAAAGATTTTGAAATGACCGCCTTGCGCCAACGTCCCGCCATGGGTAAGGGATGCGAAAGCCCCGCCACCCGTGGTCGATGCGACGCTCAAAGCGCTGCCTTGGCTGGCCTGAGCTGAACGCGTGACGATGTTGATCACGCCATTCATGGCATTGGTGCCCCATAAAGCCGCGCCGGTTCCGCGAATGACTTCAATGCGTTCAATGTCGCCCATGATGGCGTCTTGGGTTTCCCACAACACACCTGAAAAAATCGGCGAATAAACGCTGCGACCATCCACCTGCACCAGCAACTTGTTGGACAAGCGCTCGTTGAAACCCCGTGAACTGACGGCCCAGCGGTCCCCCGAAATTTGCGCCACATTGAGGCCTGGCACCAAACGCAAGGCCTCGGGAATCGACTGCGCACCCGAGCGGCGAATTTCTTCAGCCGAAATCACGTACGCGGCTGCAGCCATGTCCGCGACCCGCTGCTCCTTGCGGGACATGGACATCAGACGGTAATCCACCAACTCTTCCAGCGACATGTCCAGAAAATCATGGGTCGATGCAACGCTGGCGCACGCGGTCTGAATGGCTAAGGCCATCAGCAACCATCGCCACCGTCCCAGCGGCTCCAACGCCCTGTTTGTCATAAAACCGCTCCTTTGAAGCAATTAAAGGTGCTTGGAAAAATTATTAAAGTATATTTTACTTAACATTTTATGAAATAAATAAATTTTTATAGATTAATTTGACATTATTATGGAATTCAAGACGCCCCACCTGGTGTTTCACGCTTCATTCAACCGTGCTGCACCACGTACTTGAATCCGCCTTTCATCCATTTGTGGACACACCCGCTTCCTGGCGCCGTCGGTCTTGCAGCCCCAGGTTTTGAGGCAACCATGAGCCAAAGTCTCGCTACACTGAAGGCATGGAAATGTGGCTCAACAACTTACTGCAATGGCTGGCATTGCCCGAGCATGGCCTGAGCACCGTATTTGTGGTGTCTTTTGTGTCAGCCACCTTGCTGCCCATGGGCTCTGAGCCTGCGGTTTTTGGCTTGGTCAAACTCAACTTGGATCTCTTTTGGCCTGCGATTTTGGTGGCCACTGCAGGCAACACGCTGGGCGGCATGTTCAGTTGGTGGATGGGCTGGGGCACGCACAAGGCGGTGAACCGTTGGCGCGGATCGGGCAGCCACCACCGCGCTTTGGTCTGGCTGGAAAAGCTGGGCCCGAAGGCCTGTTTGCTCAGCTGGCTGCCCGTCATAGGCGACCCTTTGTGTGCGGTGGCGGGCTGGCTGAAGATGCCTTTTTGGCCCTGCACGCTGTACATGGCCATTGGCAAATTCGCCCGCTACCTCGTCATGACGGCGGGTCTGCTGTGGGTGTTTCCGGGGCAGTTTTAAGGCTGCCCCAACCCCCTCAGTGAGCAGCCAAGCTGGCCATCAATCGTGAACGATCTTGCGTTCTTTGATGATTTGGGCAAACCGACGCGCATCGGCCTTGGTGACCGCACCGAACTCGGCGGGCGACATGGGGGTGGGCTCGGCACCGATGCCTTTGATGGACTCGACGGCGCTGGGCAACATCAAGGCGCGGTTGATCTCGCGGTTCAGGCGGTCAACGATGGCCGCAGGTGTGCCTGCAGGCGCCCAAAAACCATGCGATGTGCCGGCGTCAAAATTCTTGAGCCCCAGCTCATTGAGCGTAGGCGCATCGGGGAACATGGACAAGCGCTGTGGCGAGGTGACCGCCAACAAGCGAAGACGACCCGAACGCACGTGCGAAAAAGCAATGCCGGGATCGAGCAAGTAGTCCACATTGCCGCCCAGCAAGTCTTGCAAGGCTGCACCCGAACCGCGGTAGGGGATGTGCAAGGTAAAAATTCCGGCTTGGGACTTGAGCATCTCGCCCGCGATGTGTGGGCTGGTGCCGTTGCCTGGTGAACCGTAACTCAACTTGCCCGGATTGCCCTTGGCGAAGGCAACGAATTCGGCAAAAGTTTTGTAAGGTGCATCGCTGCGCACGACCAAGAACAATTGCAAACGCGCACCTGCCGCCACCGGGATGAGGTCTTTGTCATGGTCGAAAGGCATCTTGGGTGTGACATAAGGCACGATGGAAGCGCCACTGCCCGAGCTGCACAACAGGGTGTAACCGTCGGGCGCGCTTTTGGCGGTCAAGTCAGAACCAATGATGCCACCTGCACCGCCTCGGTTGTCCACCACGATTTGTTGGCCCAGCGCTTGAGACACCGCAGACGACACGGCACGCGCCACCAGGTCTGGAGAACCGCCCGCAGGGAAATTCACGATCATGCGGATGGGTTTAGCCGCAGGCCAGGCGCTTTGGGCCTGCGCTGTGCCCAAGGCGCTGAGTGCAAGGCTCGACACGGCGGCCAGGCCTAGCTGTCGGCGGCGAGGGTCATGGGGTTGGGTCATCAAAAAATCTCCGAATAAAAATAGCCTGTTCATTATGAAAAGAAATCAAGTGGTCTGCTACCCGGGAAAACCTTGCCTTGGCAATGCCTGACTTTCCAAAGGGTCAAGTCACCGAATTGTGCAGGGGCGCACCTTCTGTCCAGCAGCGCAAGTTGTCCAAAAACATTTGCCCCACCCTGGCTTCATTGCCGTCGGAGTGACCTGCTGCGTGCGGCGTGATCATGACCTGGGGCATGGCCCACAAGGGGGAATCGGGGGGCAAAGGCTCGTGCGCAAACACATCCAAAAAAGCGCCACCCAAGTGGCCGCTTTGCAATGCCGCCACCAAAGCGGGTTCATCCACCACTTCGCCTCGCGCCACATTGATCAAGTGCGCACCTTGGGGCAACGCAGCCAGGGCAGAGGCATTGACCAATTGGCGGGTTTTGGAAGTCAAAGGGCAGGCCAAGATCAACCAGTCGGTTTTGGGCAGCACCTGGGTCCAAGACTGGAACGTGACCATCTCAACGCCTTCGCTGGGCGGGCGGTGCGGCGCGGCCACTTGCTGGCGCACCACCACGACCTGCAGGCCCAGGGCCTGCAACAAACTGCCCAGTTTTTGGCCAATAGGCCCCCAACCGACGAGGGTCGCGGTTTGACCCGGCAGATCGCGGGGCATGCGCGCACCCATCATCGGAAGCCACTGACGTGTTTGTTGCTCGGCCCAAAGCAACGGGAAACGGCGTGCCAGCGCCAGGATGCCCGCCAAGGCCACGGTGGCAACCACTTGCGCATTCGCGCCGGATGAGGTGGTCAGCTGGACGCCCTTGGCCAACAAATCCAGATAAATCTGACGGTCGGCCCCTGCGGAATGGATGTGCACCCACTGCAGGCCTGGCGACTGACGCAACAGCGCATAAACCCGCTGCAAGGCGGGATGGATTTCATGTTTGGTGGAGGTGCCTGTGACTTCGCGCGAGATGAAAGCCACATGGGCATCCGTGCGTTGTTCGGCAGTCGCCGCTTCCAAAGAAATCAATTCGTAAGGGCGCTGCCCCATCCGAGCCGCAAGCGATGCGCCCCAGCGGTCAATGGACTGCTGGGACATCAGGATGCGCAGGGGAAAGGTCGTGTCGCTCATTCAGCCCTGGCTCCCGTGACACGCACGATGACACTCCAGTTCATAAAGGACTCATGTTTTGTAACTCGGGTCCATGCGGTCGAGTTTGCGCAGCAAGGCGGGCCACTCCATGAGGCCATAGGGTCTGCGCGTGCTGGGTTGGTAGTTGTTCCAGGTCTCTTCCAGCACATCGGGCGCGACTTGGACGAATGGCGTGTTGCAGGCCATGGCCGCGAGTTGAGCATGGCAGGACAACTCGAGGCGGTGCATCCAGTTGAAGGCCTCTCCCACACTGCGACCCACGGTCAAGGCGCCGTGGTTGCGCAAGATCAGCGCCTCGCCCTGCCCCAGGTCTTTCACCAAAGAGGCCTGCTCATTCAGGTCCAGGACCACGCCTTGGTAGTCGTGGTAACCAATCTTGAGGAACCGCATCGCCGTTTGGGTGATGGGCAAGAGACCGCATTCGAGCGAAGACACCGCCATGGAGGCCCAGCTGTGGGTGTGGATCACGCAGTCCACCTCGGGGCGCGCTTCGTGCACCGCGCTGTGGATCACGTAACCGGCTTTGTTGATGCCATAGTTCAAATCGCCAAAGTCGGGTTGGGACAAGATGTTGCCATCGTGGTCAATTTTGATGAGGCTAGACGCGGTGATCTCCTCGTACATCATGCCGTAGGCGTTGATGAGAAAAGCACCGTCTTCACCGGGGACCCGCGCCGAGATGTGGTTGGCCATCATGTCGGACATGCCGTAGATGGCCACCAACCGGTAGCAAGCCGCCAAATCCACCCGTGCTTGCCACTCTGCAGGGGTGCAGCGCGCTTGCATCGATTCAATTTTTAAAAATCCGTTTTCAACCACGACAGCTCCTTGAGGCTCAGTCAAGTTTGACGCCAGCGCTCTTGACCAAATTGACCCAGAACTTAGCGTCTTCATTCAAAAAGGCGGCAAACTGATCGGGCGTGGAGGAGACCGACACATCGGTGCCTTCGCGCGCCAGAGCAGCCTTCACAGAGGGCTGCGCCATGGCCGTTTGGGCTGCATCAAAAATTTGCTTTATGACAGCAGGCGGTGTCCCCACCGGCACAAACAAGCCATACCAAAACTCGATGGCGTACTCGGGCAGTTTGGCCTCTTGCATGCCTGGCAAACCAGGAACCAAGGCCGAGCTGTTGCGCGTGCTGACGGCCAAGCCTTTCAAACGCCCGGCTTGGATCATGGGCAAGACCGAAGGCGGGGTGCCAAAGGTCACTTGGGTGTCGCCCGCGATCACCGACTGGATGGCAGGCGCACCCCCGCGAAACGGAATGTGCACCATGTCCACACCCGTCAATTGGGTGAACAACGCGGCCCCCAAATGCGGCGCAGAGCCATTGCCCGAGGTGGCGTAGTTGAGCTTGCCAGGCGACTGCCTGGCACGTGCAATCAGGTCTTGCACCGAGTTGACGCCGATGTTGGGGTTGACCGCAATCACCAAAGGCGATGTCGTGACTTTGGTGATGGGCACCAGGTCTTTGGGGGTGTAGTTCAACTTGGGGTTGAGCGCCGGGTTGACCGAGATGCTGCTGGGGCTGGCCAACAAAACGCTGTAGCCATCGGGCGCGGCCTTGGCCACGTTTTCAGCCGCAATGCTGGAGCCCGCGCCTGCGCGGTTTTCAACAATGATGCTCTGGCCAATGGCTTTGCCCATCGCATCGCTGAGGGCACGGGCCACATAGTCGGCCGCACCGCCAGGAGCGAAGCCCACCACCAAGCGAATCGGCTTGTTGGGATAGGCTGCGCCTTGGGCTTGAACACCCATGGCCAGGCAAGAAAGGACCCAGGCAGAAATCAGGTTTCTTTTGTTCATGGTGTTGTCTCCTTCGGTTAAAAAGTCTTGGGGGATCTGAAAGCGATTCAAACACTGCTGGCGATGCGCAACACGATCTTGCCGGTGTGTTGGTTGCTTTCCATATGGGCTTTGGCGCGGTCCAATTGGTCAAAATCAAACACCTGGTCCAACAGGGGTTGGATGCGTCCATCGGCAAAAGCCGGCAAGATTTGCGCCGTGAATTGGGCAATGCCATCGGCGCGTTGGGCCGGTGTGCGGTTTTTGTTGGAGACGCCAAACAAGCACAGGCGCTTGGCGTGCAGGGCCTCGAGGTCAATGGTGGCGTTGAGCGTGTTGTCAACATAGCCCACAAAACCCAAACGCCCCTGGAAAGCCATACAACGCATGCTTTCGGCAAAGACGCTCCCGCCCACGGTGTTGACCACCAAATTGGCCCCTTTTTGGTCGGTGGCCTGCAAAACAGCTGCATGGAAATCGGCCGCGCGGGTGCACAAGTCCACATCCAAACCCAGCGGTTTCAATTGGTCAAGTTTCAGCTGCGAACCCGAGGTGCCGATCACTTTAGCCCCCAGCACCTTGGCCATTTGCAAACTGGCCACGCCCACACCCGAAGACACGCCGTTGATCAGCAGCCATTGATCGGCTTTCAAGTGGCCTTGCAAGACCAACAGGTCATAGGTCACCAAAAAAGTCAGCGGGATGGAGGCGGCTTGCTCCAGCGACAAGTTGTCCGGCACGCGCATGATTTCGCGCACATCCATCAAGGCGTATTCGGCAAAAGCGCCCGGGCAGCGGCCCATGACGCAATCGCCCAGTTGCCAGGCTCCGGTGTCACTGCCCAGCTGAACGATTTGCCCTGCCCCTTCCATGCCCGCGGGCTTGCTGCCGCCCTTGCCATGCAGGCCGTGGCCGATGATCAATTCGCCCCGGTTCAGCGCGGCGGCGTGCAACCGGACCAGCACCTGACCCACGCCGGGCACAGGCATGTCCACCTCGCGCAGTTCCATCTGGCCCTGGCCGTTGCTGATGTTCATCCAATACGATTTCATGAGGGACCTCATTCGCCTTTGAAGACAGGTTTGCGTTTCTCCATGAAGGCCTTGCGGCCTTCGGCGTAGTCGGCGCTGTCAAAGCAGCCGCGAATCAGTTGGGTGCACAGGTCCATGTCCAGTTCGGGCGAGGGCTTGAGGATTTCGCGGGTGATGGCCTTGGCCGCCTGAATGGTCAGGGGTGCGTTGACCGCCAATGCCGAGGTGTACTCGGCCAGCAATTCGGGCAGCGCCTCGGGGGCGCACACCCGCGTGACCAAGCCCAGGCTTTGCGCCTCTTGCGCGTTAATTTTGCGGGCCGTGAAAAACAGGTCTTTGGCCGCACCCGGGCCGATCAGGTCCACCAGGTTTTTCATGGCCGAATAGCGGTAACCCAAGCCCAGGCGGGCGGCTGGGACCGAAAACACGGCGTCGCTGGCGGCAATGCGCATGTCGCAGCTGATGGCCACATTGATGCCGCCACCAATGCAAAAGCCGCGAATGCAAGCCAGCGTGGGCTTGGGGAAGTTGTAGATGCCCATGAGCGCGGTCTCGGCCATGTGCTCATAACGCGTCACGGCTTCGCGTGCGGCGCGCATGTCTTCAAACTGCGAAATATCGGCACCCGAGACAAAGGCTTTTTCACCGGCACCGGTGAACACCACCAAGCGCACACGGGCATCGTGTTCAGCTTGGTTCAAGAGCACAGGCACAGCCTCCCACATGTCCACCGACAAGGCGTTGTGCCGCGCCACATTGTTGAACTGGATGAACAGCGTGCTGCCCTCCAGCCAGGTGTTGACCCGCTCGGTGGGTGAGGTGTAGACCACATCAGACATTCAAAACACTCCTTTGGATTTCAATGCGGTCAAGGTCTGGTCATCCAGCCCCAGCTCGCCCAGAATTTCTACGCTGTGCTCGCCACGGCGTGGTGCGGCGCGGGCGATGGTGCTGGGCGTGCGCTCCAATTGCACGGGCTGGCCCACCAGGCGCTGCGGGCCTTGGTGCACCGACACCACATCTTTCACCATTTTCAAGTGCTGCACTTGCGGTTCCTTGAACACCTCGTCCATGCTGTTGATCAAGCCACAGGCCACACCGCCATCGTTCAAGCGCTCTATCCAATAGGCACGGTCTTGCTTGGCCAGGCGTTCATTGATCTCAGCATTCAGCGCATCACGGTTGACCGAGCGGCTGGGCTTGTCGTGGTAACGCGGGTCGGTGACCCACTGCGGTGCTTCCAAGATGTCGCAAAAGCGTTCCCAAATTTTGGAGCCAAACACCGCGATGTTCATGTAGCCATCGCGCGCCTTGTACACCCCGGTGGGGATGCTGGTGGGGTGGAAGTTGCCCGCCTGCGTGGCCACTTCTTCGTCGATCAGCCAGCGCGAGGTCTGAAAATCCATCATGTACACCATGGACTCCAAGAGTGAGGTGTGCAGCCACTGGCCTTGGCCAGACTTTTCTCGCTCGAGCAAGGCCACCAAAATGCCTTGCGCCGCAAAAATACCCGCACACAAATCGGCAATCGGAATGCCCACCCGCATCGGGCCTTGCTCAGCCAACCCGGTGACCGACATCAAGCCGCCCATGCCCTGCGCAATTTGGTCAAAACCTGGCCGTGCAGCCAAGGGACCGGTTTGGCCAAAACCCGAAATGCTGGCGTAGACCAGGCCGGGGTTGCCTTGCTTCAAAGACTCGTAATCGATGCCCAAGCGGAACTTCACATCCGGGCGAAAGTTTTCCACCACCACATCGGCCTTGGCGATCAGTTGCTTGAGCAGCGCAATGCCCTCAGGCTCTTTCAGGTTGAGCGTGATCGAGCGCTTGTTGCGGTGGGTGTACTGGTAGTCCGAGCCCTCTTGCCCACCCAGCGTGTCGTCGCCGCGCATGTGCTCGGGCATTTGCACCTGCACCACGTCGGCACCCCAATCGGCCAGTTGGCGGCAGGCCGTGGGGCCCGCTCGCACCTGGGTCAAGTCGATCACTTTAAATCTCGCAAGTGCAGCAGAAGCGGGTTGGTGCGGCATGACAATCGTCCGTGAAGTGGTGGGCCCATGCGCGCAACCGCCCGTTGACGGGAGCATCGTGGATCGGAAATTTCCGAGCGTGTTGTGGTGCCCGTCAAACAGTCGCAAAGTGTGAACGTCCACCCGAAAAGTGTCAACAATTGCGATGAATTGTTGACACATTGGCGACCTGTTTCAGGTCATTTTCGAGGTGTTTCAAGCACCGTCGGGTGGTCTTTAAGTGGTCTTTTTGCATCGCCCCGTCCTATCCCACCTGCTGCACCGCCATCGTCGGCACCATCGTCGTCGCCATGCACCCCGGCGAGCGCTTCAATGCAGCGGTCTACGACTTGCGAGCCTTGGTCTTGGTCTTGGGCTTTGCTGCCGAACGAGCCACCGAGCACTTCGCCGAAAACCAAAAAGTCCGCTTTGTGTAACTTCTGAACGGCATGGACCGGGCCAGTGAAGCCGAAAACCCCAACCTGTAGTACGAACTGAATCTGCAATATCAGGTCCGTGCGGCATCCCACAGGCGCCAATGATCACAAGAGTCATTCAAACTCACCACCGGATAGGTATCCAGGCGACTCGGCCGACGTTGGCCTGGGGGTAAGCTCAAATATGAGTGACCACACCGATGGAACTCCTGAGGTCCATCATTTCTGATCAAGAAATGGCATTGAGAGCATATCGGGTGCTTGGCTGATTCCATGTTTACAAAACTATCGATCTGTTGCAAAAGAAAAAAAATTTGTCAAACCTTAACCACACCCCTTTCCGTAAGCCAAACAATGCTTAAATTGTGGGGCTATCTCACAACACTTCACAGCGCTTGACTGACTCCATGACATTTCACTCTCATACAGTACGTCAACTCTCCACAGGATCTGTTTACAAACTGATCGCTTGTGGCTCGGTGTGTTCTTTGGTGCCATTGATGACGCTCATGGGGCTCTTATCCACATTCGGCTGGGGCTCTGTGAAGATGAATGGACACGCACTCACAGGACTGTCCGGTTTGGTTTTATCACCCCTGGTCGGTTTGATGCTGGCCATGGTGCTGACTGCAATTGTCGGCAGCCTGGTGGCATTGGGCCTTTGGGTGTATTCGCTCTTGCGGCCTATGCAACTGAGTTACTGGCAATCCTCAGAAACATCCGGGACGGATCACTGAGTCATCTCTACACCGAACCTTGATCACTTTTTATGAAGCAGTCTAGGCGTATTCGCAGGTCAAGGCTTGATAGCCTCATCACATGATCCGTCATTGACGGATCACCCTCAAAAAAAATGCCACTCGAGAGTGGCATTTTTGTCAAAGTGCAATCAAATTGCGATCAAAAGCCCCATGCTGCTCCAGCGCCAACCACAGGTTTGGTACCACCCGTGTTCAAACCTGATGACATTGAAAGCTTGTAAATCGCGCTGTTCTGTCCGCGGATATTGACACCCATGGCCAAAGCACTCTTACCCATAAAGTTGCCCAGACCAATGCCAAATGACCTGTCCTGGCCTGCGCTCAAAGCGGGTACGTTGGCCTGAGCCGTCACAGCGGCAATGGCACCTGCAAACTGTCTGACGTTCACTGCATCAAAATCGGCACGACCATTGGCCACACCGGTAACTGTGATGGGAGTGGCATCAGAAATGCGGCTAAACGTTGCAGCGTTGTCTGTCATGGTTAACCGCGTTGGGCTGACATCACCACCAGACAGACTTGCCTCTGTTGGATTAGCCAATACCCCGTTATTCACACCCGTTGCACCACTGGGCACAGTCAGAACCGCGCTGTTGTTGGTGAGACTCATTTGTGCATTGCCAGCTTTGGCCATCACAGAGGTAGAGGCATTGGTGTTACCGATGTTGTTGGTAGACCTGGCCGTGCCCGTGCCCATGTTGTTGGTGGTGTTTTGCGTAGAAGCCACACCCATGTTGTTGGTTGTAGCGTAACCCAGGTTTGAGCCAATGTTGTTGGTTGCGCTGTTCAGGTTGGTGACGTTGGCGGCGTGGCCCATGACAATGTTGTTCGCATTGCCTGTGGTGTTGATGTTGGTGGCTGTCGTACCCAAAATGTTGGTGGTCACACCGGTCAAATTGGCCACGGTTGGGGTTACGGCCAAACCGTAAATGTTTGCACCTGACTGGACCTGTACATTGGCCACGTCGTTGGCCAAATTCAGACGCGCATTGCTGGCTTGCGCACTCACGGTGGTGGCCACATTGCCATTACCCAGTGTGTTGACCGAAGCATTGTTACCGGTGCCCATGTTGTTCACAGCACCCAGGATGTTGTTCGTCGCAGCTTGGATGGTGTTAACGCCTTGTGCACCAATGGCCAAGATGTTGTTGGCACCATTGGCACCTTCCGCCGTGATCTTGTTGACCCCATTCGCACCAGTCACCGTCAAGTTATTCTCATTGATCGCAACCAACTCATTGGTGGCACTCTGAATGCTTGTGGTTTGGCTAGCGGTCAGCGTGTTGTTTGTGCCAGTCACCGTGTTGGTCGTACCGGTAATGGTGTTGGTGACAGCCTGCAGCGTGTTGGAGGCACCCTGTAATTTGTTAACCGATGTGGACGCATTGCCAACGGTGTTGGTACCACCACTGATATTGACCGCGTTGGTCGATGTGCCCACCGTGGTGGTGTTCGTGTTGTTCAACGCAGCATTGATGTTGGTGGAGCCTGTGATGGTGTTGTTGCCTGACATGCTGTTGTTGGCACCATTGATAGACACCGTGTTGACGCCATTGCCCAAAGAGACATTGCCCATGCCCGCAGCGGTGTTGATGTTGGTGGCAGTGCTGCCCTGGATGCTGTTGGTTGCACCTTGCAGGGTGTTGATCGAATTGCCACCATCTGTACCGATGGTGGTGTTGGCACCACCAGCATTGTTGATGGTGGTCGTACCTGTCAGACTGACCGTGCCTGTCGCATTGCCAATGGCTGTATTGGCCGTGCCAGCGGTGTTGATGTTGGCTGTACCTGTGACGGTAGTTCCCCCATTGAGGGTGGAGCCGCCATTGATAGTGGCACCACCACTGATCGTCGCCCCACCTGTGACGGCCGCGCCTTGTGATACTGTCAACCCACCGCCCACGCTGGTAGCGCCGCTGATGCTCGCATTTCCGTTGATGTTGGAATTTACAGCAGTAACCCTCAACTCAGTCGTATTGATTGCAGCAACGGACGCCGCACCCAAAGTCAAAATGCCATCGCTTCCTACGTAGACGTGAGATCTGGCTTCAGTCAACGATCCGGCCAAATTGGACCTGATGAATACTCCCTCAGTGCCAGAAGAGCCATTATAGTTACCAACGATATTGACATTACTTACGCTGTATAAATCAGCCACACCGCCTGAGTACAGGTTGAGGAAGGACGAAGCATTGGCGTTATCAGCTGAATTACCACCGTTACCAGCACGCAATGCCAAGTTTTCAGTATTGTTGGTGCCATCGTTGTTGGCGTGAATGAGTCCGCCATAAACAGTATCGGAATTGATTGGGTTGGTGACATACGTTTGAGCGTACACAGAGCCGCTGGTCACCAAGGCCAAAACGCCCATCGCAACCAGGGATTTTTTCATTTTTACTTGGTTATTGAACTTCATATTTGATCTCCATAAAAGTTACAAAATTGACAAATCTTACAACACAATCTCTTTTTTGATTGATACACAACCACTGCCTGCGTTCATAAGGAAGACCCGAACTGAAGGGCCACCATCCAGCAGCAACACATCTTTTTGCAGAGGCCTTACACGCTTGAGTTGGGCAAACTGCCCATTGGCCACAGCATCGCAGCTTTGCGCCCAATAACTGATGGCCTCGTAAGTGGCACCGCAGCCATTGGCTTGTTGGGGCGCAAAAGTCATGTTCACCAAAGAATTGCTGCTGGCCCCTGCGGGCACTTCAATCTGCATGGCAAACAAACGCTGATCGGCCGGTGCAGCTGGTGGCATCAAGCTCGCACCCACACCAGGGCCAAAGCCCAAAAAGCGTGTGACCTGCTCAACCCTCGAGGCGCATGACAAGGCACCGGCCTGCACCGCTGCCTGGGTCAATGCATTGGGTGCGCCTGCTGGCGGGTTGCCAGCAGGGGTAGCCTGCGCGGCTGTTGGCGCCTGTGCGTTGGCGAGCGCACTGGACACAACCAGCGCAGCCCACACACCACACCTGGCCAGAGGAAAGATGGGACGCATCACAGTGGCTGCAACTGCAAGCGGATGCTGCGTGGCTGCGCCTGACCCGGATCCATGATGGACAACACCAGTTCGGTCGCTTTCGGTGCCGTGCCGATCAACTCGGCTTGACCCGCAGCAGACACCCAGGGTGTGGCCGAGCCATCGGCTGCAGCAATCGTGCTCACACGACCTTGACCGACCAAGTCACGCAAATCCAGCTTGAACGCACGGCCCATCGGCACCGCCACACGCAAAGGCACCGCCGCGCCTGAAGAGATCATGGCAAAAGAACCACGAGCACCTGTCAACACGGTCGGTGTCACACCTGTCAACTGGTTCATCTTGGTCATGCGCTCAATCTGATCGGGCGTGACCTCACGCGCCTGCTGACCAAGCGCTGAGCTTTGATGGCCAGCAGTCACACGAACCACATCCTCGGGGTTCAAAGCCTGGGCTGTGGTGATGTAACCGTTACCCTTGGCGTAAACACTCGTTGGGGTGTAGTCTTGGAAACGTGTGTTGATCAGCAAGAAATCGCGATCTGAAGTCACGTTGACGGTTCCAGAAGCCAAACCGTTCATATCTTTGTTGAGCAACAAAGGATTGTTGTCATACACCAGCCAGCGACCACCATCGGCCACGATGGCCTGCTCGCGCAGCGACGTGGCATTCAGGAAACGCTTTTCCGCACGCAACACCACAGCCTCGTCCAACGCCTCATTGCCTTCAGCGCGGCCTTTGACTGGGTCGTTCAGCGTCAAATTGCCACGCGTCTGGATATCAACTTTGGCGAGCGCGGTGCCCCCCACGACCCGACGGTCAACGCCGGAGACTGCATTGACTGTCCCCACAGACAAATCGCTGGTGTTGAAGAAGGTGAAGTTACCATCCGAGCGACCTGCCAAAACACGGACCTCGTTGTTACGCTCGGTCAAGCTGACCACAGCAGCATTCAACAGTGCATTTGGTGCCATCACAGAAGCGCCAGCTTCTTGGCCCAGCAGGTTGGCCGCTTGCAAGTGCACGGTCTTGCCCATCGTTTTAGCTTGAATACCAGCTGTCAAGACCTGACCGTCTTGGGCAGCAGCGACAGTTGCCACTGTCACACTGCCTGCGTCAACATAGGTGAAGTCGCCGTTGGTGGAACGGCCAGCCAGCTTGGTCACATGGTTGTTCGCGTTGCTCAGCGTGACATTGCCACTGGCCTGTGCACGCAGCGCAGAACCCGTGATCGATTGGCCTTGACTCAGGGCGCCACTCACCACGTTCAGGTCCACCGTATCCCTGGCCATGACGCCATTGTTGGTCACTCTAACGCCGGCAACATTCACCTGAAGATCGCCGCCAGTGTCCTTGAATGCGAAATGACCCGCGCTTGCCTGCCCAGCAATTTGAGCGACGTTGTTGTCATCGGCTGTCGCCAACCACACGCCACCGGGGGCTACGGCACGCAGGGAAGCACCCGTGATGCCGCCAGCTACCGATTGAGCGATGTTGCTGGCATTGGCCTGCAAATCCACCTGGTTGGCTGCGAAGATGCCATCACTGCCCAAGCGTTCAGCATCCGCCTTCACCGTACCCACAAGGAAACCGCCGGCATTTTTAAAGACAAAATTGTTGGCCGTGCTATGGCCAGCCAATGTTGTCTCGACCTTATTGACAGCACTGTCCAGATCGACGCCAGAAGCAGCCACTGCGCGCAAGCCACGTGTTTCGATTACACCTTGCTCTGTCTGGTTCAAAACACCCCTAGAGTCCAAGCTCACATGACCGCTTTTGACGGTCAGACCGGCGACACCAGCCACCGTTCCGACAGTCAATGCATTGCTGTCTGCATACACAAAATCACCAACACCAGTCACTGCACCCGAAAGGTTGGCGACTTGGTTGGCAGATGCAGTATCCAAAACCACACCCGTGGCTGCACTGGCATGCAAGTTCACGGCGTTGACTGCTCCCGCGACAGTCTGGCTCAAAGCACCGGCCACAGAGCGAAGATCAATGGTGATGGCGGCAGTCACACCATGAGTCTCCGCTCCCGTAGAACGGGTGGCTTTGGCCGAGGCCAATCGCAAAGAGTCGGCATCCGTATAGGCAAAAGAACCAGCGGTAGCTTTTCCAGAGATGTTTTCAACCAGGTTGCCAACGTTAGACAAATTCACATTGTTTTGCGCCTGAGCACGAAGGTTTTGAGCTTGCAAACTCACACCTTGTGTGATGTCGCCCGACAAGGCTTGCAAATCAATGGTGTGGCCCTGTGCACCATCAGGGCGCGCAATCACACCTTGGGTAGACAAAGTGGAGAGTCTGTCGATGTTGAAGCCATCGATGTCTTTCCAAGCAAAGTCGCCTTTGTTAGAGACGCCAGCCAAGTGAACGACATTGTTGGCTTCAAATTGAGTACCTACGCCATCTGCTTTAAAGAAGTCCACATGCGTGGCCGCCGTTGCAGTCAGTTTATTGGCGCGAATGCCGCCAGCATCTGTTTGGGTCAGGTGGGCATTTTCGGAACTCAAGATCACATTGCCTGGGGTATGGATACCGACTGTAGGCACAGTGGTGTTGGTGCCTACCAATTGGGTCCTGGCCCCAGGACCTTTGGCGCCCTGAGCGACCGTATCCATCCATGTGTTTTGCTGGTTATGTGCAACTGGCAGGACATTTTGCCCACCAAAAACACTCACCGAACCCACCGTCAGATCCTGGTTGTTGTTCAACGTCAAATCACCTGCACTCAAACGCGCAGCCAAGGTGTTGATTTGGTGACCATCAGCTCTGCTGAAATTTTGCGTCCCAGAACCCAGAATTTGCAATTGATCAACGGTCAAAAGTGACTCTGTGGCTGTTGCACCAGCCTGTGTTTGAACCGTCAACGAACGGCCATCGGAATTGGGCTTGCCTAGGGTTCCCACTGAGCCCGCCGACACAGTCAGAGGCGCGTTGGCAGCCAATACAAATTGCCCACCGATACCACTCATGTCCAACACCACGTTGTCGCGGAAAGTGGTCGCCGAGGACACCTTCATGGTTGCTGTGGACCCTACAGTCGCAAGTTCGCCATTCACATGGTCAACACTGCTTCGAGCATTACCAATCACCACATCGCGGAAACCGGGTTGAAAAATGGCATTGGGCGTGCCATTGAACCAATTACTCCCCAAGTACTGGGTCGGCGAATTTTGAGCTGTGGCCAGTTCACCGGTGGTGGCACCAATTTCAATGGCTGTTCCAGCATTCAGGGTGTGGATTCGCAACTCACCCTGCGAAGCGACTTTCATGTGAGAGGCAGACGTGTTGACAAACTGCATGGAGTCAGCTGCCAGGGTCACATGCCCCCCGCTGCTGGGCAAAGCAGTCAATAAACCGATGTTATTACCAGCCGTTGCGTAGTCCGCCGCTTTGGAACCCACGTAAATATTCTGACCTTCTGCATAGATGCCGAAGCTGTTGGTCCCGCTGGTCCCTTTGGTTTTGCCACCACTTTTACCGACAACCGCGATGTTGCCAGTGGTCGAGACCACGCTGGTATCTGCATCTGCAAATCGCACACCATGGTTTTCGGAAATAAAGACCTTGTCCCCGCCGCCACCATGACCTTCGATCGTGATGTTGCCTGCACCAGCACCGGTGGTCTCGATCAAGGCCTTTGAAGAAATCACCACACCGTTGTAACGGCTACCGCCTGTCACCAAATCTCCAGAACCTACGCCTGAAGCATTGCCGGTGATAGAAATGTCACCGGTGGTCGCAGTCAATGTCACGCGCGCATTACCGCCTTCGCCAATGACCACTGCATCTTTGTTACCAGAGCCTGCAAAGTTGTTGACTGATCCTGTCAGTGTCATATTGCCCGAATCCGAAGACAAAACGGTGCTGGCCCCGGTCAAACGAATGGCTGAACCCGCCGCAGTGTCTGTGGGGGCAACAGCGGTGATGGTCAATGCGCCGCCTCCAGTGACAATCTGTGAGTTAGATGCATAAAAACCGTCGGTCAACAATTGCACGTCGCCACCGTTGCCAACGGCACCAGCCACGATGAAGTGACCCCCAAGCGTATTGACGGTGGCATTGGTCATGGCCACTCCACCCAGTCCAGAACCATTGGTCCGATTGGGGTTCAAGTTCACATCAAGCTTGCCTGCGCCACCGGCTGTGATGCTTCTGTTGACCTGTTTGATCGCCCGATCCGAATTAACAGTCAGCGTCTGTGCTGTGGCTTTACCACCTTCGATATCGAAGGTGGACTGAACAAAATCGGTGTAACCCGCCACGTTACCCGCCAGGTTGCCTTGGCGATCACCATACACGTTGATGGTGGTGTTGTCGGCATTGAGCAAAAGGGTTGGCGTGCCCAAGCGCGAACTGCCGGTAATGACATCGCCATTGCTGGACACGATGTTCACCGTGTTGGCCTTGAGCTCAACCAATTTATCACCCAGCAAAGTCAAGCTCTTGATCGCGTCCACTGAGCCTGGAGTCAGGTTGGAGCCCCCCACCACATTTGCTGCGCTCGAACCCAAAATAATGTTGCCTGGGCCGTTCAAGGCATTGGCACCGTTGTAACCGGTGGTGTCCAACGTCAGCGCCTGTGCATATTGCGGCAGGTTCGTCGGTTTGGCCGAGAAGATATTCGCCTTGATGTCGATGTTGCCACCTTGGCCGGTGTACGAACCACCGCTTTGTGGTCCTTGGGTGTCCAGACTCACTGCATAACCGGGGGCTGCCAACAAAGTATTTTTTTCGAAAATGATATTGCCAGATTGCGCACTGCTGTTTTCAGTGATCTTGGTGGAAATGGGTGTGGCATGAGCCAGCACTGTCTCTTTGAAGAAAATCACATCACCACCATTGGTGGCCAACGGTGCATTCAAGGTCACACGGCCGCCAGCATCGGTTGAGGATCCACCGAACTGGATATTCAACGCACCAGCAATCGAAGAAATTGGGTTGTTGATGACAACATTCACATCCTGACGGTTCTGGCCGGCAGCATAGTCATGTGTACGGAATGTCAGCGTAGCCTCTGCGCCTGCAGTTTTTGAAATATCGGCATTAACCGCAATCGTCCCTGCAGTAACAGCATCACCACTGGCCTCCAAAACAATGCTGGTGCCAGCGTTCAAACTGTTTTGAATGCTGGAGGCAGCAACTTGAGAAGTGTTATCTGTCACTGTATTGACAACACTGAGACTGAGCGGATCCAAAACCCACTCTTGTGCTTGCACTTGACCAGTGACACCCAGTGCTCCTTTGGAGGAGGTTTCTACACGTCCACCCCATGCATTGATCGTGCCGTCCATGCGCGTTGCACGGTCAGACCACAACATCACATCGGTCCCCTGACCTGTGGCTTCGATGCGGCCCGACTGGCTCATGGTGATTTCACCGCCATCCAGGCGAACATTTCCGCCCTTGCCATCGATGCGGCTGGCTTGCACCAGGCCCGTCAGGTTGACGGCACCCGACATCAAACCGGCGGCACTTTGTGCGCTCATCAACACATTGCCACCATGCGCAATCACGGCACCGCTGTTGCTCACCTGGGTGTTGGTCTGGCCGGCCACCACATCCATGCCCAGCAAACCGGTTTCACCAATTTGCATACGCACAGACTGACCAGCCGCCAATGCCGCCTGACCACCTGTGGCCACCACGCGGCCTGCGTTGTCCACTTGTGCACCCATCAGGGCCACAAAACCACCCTGCTTGGCCACCAGCTCACCAAAGTTTTTGACTTGACCCACAGGGTTGTTCAGGTCAAATTGGTACTGACCCGCCAAAAAGTCTTGGTCACGGATGTTCAAGGTCGAAGCGACCAGTGAACCAGCATCAATGCGGGCCGTTGCGCCAAACAAGATGCCGTTGGGGTTGACCAAAAAAACCCGGCCATTGGCGTTCAGCACACCAAAAATCTGCGATGCAGCATCCGAGCCTGTCACTCGGTTGAGTGCGATGGACGCGGCCGAGGGCTGCACAAACTCCACCTTGGCCGCACTGCCAATGTCGAAGTTTTGCCAGTTGGTGATCAGCTTGGCGCTGTTTTGCTGAATCTGCATGCTGGCACCGATGGTGTTGATGGCAGCAGAGCCATGCACCACTTGTGCGCCCGTTGGCAGCGCAGTGACCGCGGGCTGGGCATACACCGGTGAAAACAAGGCTGTCACAACTGCGGCGACTGTCGTCAGCGCAAAAGATTGGCCAGCGACACGTTTGAGTTGCTTGGATTTCATGGAAGTTCCTGATTGTGTGTTCATGTTATTTCTCCTAGACGGCTGGCCAGATCAGTAACGGCTGTTCAAAGAAAGCCACACACGGCTTTGCGACAGACCACGGCCATCGGCATTCAAGCCATTGACTTGAGCTGGGTTGGTGCCCCATGGGCTGGCCAGCGTCAATTGCATCAATGTGGTGGGTGTGAAGTCCAGCTTCAGACCCATACCCGCACTGTGCAAGTTGTATTGGTTGCGAATACCGTCAGATGCCTCTGCTGCTTGCGCAGCGTTCGGGTTGCGTCTGACACCACCGGTGTCCACAAACAAGAAGAACCGTGATGCGTGCACACGTTCCATTGCAAATGGGCGACTGACTTCCATGCTGACCAAGTAGCCCGAATCCCCCGATCCCTCGCCCACTGGGTAGCCACGCACACCATCAGGACCACCCAACCAGAATTTCTCGGAGTTGTCCAGATTGGCGCCGCGCCAATGCAACTGTCCGCTGGCCCGTGTATTCCACATCCACTTGCTGGCTTCTCCATTGGCAGCCAAAGGACGACTCAGGCGGTAATCACCCGAAAATTTGGCAAATCGGCCTTGCGTATCCAGACGTGGGTTCAGACTTTCTTCACGCTCGAGCAAATTCACATCACCCACTGTCAAATTCGTTCCCCAACGCGTTTGTCCGCGACGATCATCGGACAAATACACACCACCCAAGCCCACCGACAAACTGTTGATGTCACGTTTGTCAAACAACAAGCCTTCAAAATTGTTGGTCAGCCTTGTGTTGTTGATCGAGGCTTGCGATGTCACCGAGGTATCTGCCCGCCGCAACATGGGCATTTGGGCAAAAATGCTCGATTGAAGGGCTTTGCCATCAAACCTGACATTCACATTTTGTGGGTTCATGTTTGATTGGCTGGACGACAAAGAAGCGCCAACGCGCATGTCGTTGAATGCCACAGGCGAAGACCAGGCCATTTTGAAAGAGCCCGAATCTTTGGATTTCATGCCGCCAAGACTGATCTGGTCACCCTTGCGAGACGGGCTGAAAATATCCAGATCTGCGCCTAAGCGGGCCTGGCCGGTGAATCGACTGCCGTGGTTATCGGCATAGAGGTTGATGCTCCTGGATTTTTCTTCTTGTGCAGTCACTTCGACTGCCGTGGTGCCGAACTGGGTGCCAGGCACCAAGGATGCTTGCAGCGTCAAACCAGGCAACTCGTTGGCCAGCATCAAACGCGACTCTAGCTCAGCCGCTTTCAGAGGCTGACCCGCCACAGCCCCTGGGGCAATGATGTTGGCCACCACGGCGGGGTCGGTGCGTTGCAAGCCCTTGACCACCACACCGGAGATACCGACCGAAGCGTCCACCAGCCCTTCAACCACTTGAACACGGAGTTGGCCGTTTTGCAAATTTTGAGCAGGAACAAAAGCCTGCGCCAAGGAGAAACCCTTGGCTTTGAGCAAATCGGTCACGGCACGGGCCGGCTCTTGCAGCTGAGCCACTGTTAAAGCTTTGCCAACCCAAGGCTTAACAGCCGCTTGCAAGTCAGCTGCACTGATTTTTGTTGCGCCTTCTACCGCAATGGACTTGATGTCCACCACGGGCTGTGCTGCCTGCACAGCCGCATATGCTGCCGCAGTGGGCTTGAGGCCACTCACACGCACACGCAAAGCGCCACGTTCGCGGGATGCGCTCACGTTGGCGCTGGTGTGTCCTTGCGTTCGCAAATGTTCTGCAGCAGCAGCCGTGGCTTTTTCCAGATCGGCTGCATTCAAGTCACGGTCCGACCATGGCGCCAATGCCTTGGCCAGTGCGGGCTGATCAACCAAGATATTGTCTTCAAAGACAAAGCTCTTGATGTCCAAGCGAATGCCCGGCGCAGGCGATGCAATTTCGAGGTCAGCATCAGAGACTCTCGATTGCGCCAACGCGGTGTTCATGACGGCCAAGGGCATGAGCGCAGCCAGAGCGCACCGCCCCCAGACTGCAGACACACGATTGATTCGATGGATTGGAGATGAGTTTTCAAGTGTTTTCATAATGCTCAAAGCGTCCATGGTTAGGTATCAAAATCGAATGCGACAACGTTGGCCGGATGGCACTCGATTGTCTGGGTTTGGAACTATCAGGCGCACGCGAAAGGTCGAGCTGGCAGCGTCAATGACTTTGTCAACAGCTCCCACATCGCCCTTGAGTTCGCGGGCACCTAATTCAGTCATGATCCGCATCGACTGGCCAAACTTGATCTGGCCAAAACGAGCAGCGGGCAAAATAAGTTCTATATACAAAGGGTCCAATCGGGCAACCCTGAAAATTTTCTCTTGCTTGATGAGATCGCCCACTTGGTAGTAGACATCGACCACCACACCATCCACCGGACTGTGGACGTTGCGCAACTTGATGCGTTCTTGGCTTTCGGCAAACTCAAGTTCGGCCACTTTTTGATTCGTGGCAATTTCATCAAGCTCTTGCGGCGCAATCATGTTTTGCGCCTGCAGTTCCGAATTACGTTCCAGTTTGCGCTCGCCAAATGCCAGCTTCGTGGCCAATGTGCGGGCTTGAGCGGTCTCGAGATCGATGTTCAATCGACCCAGCAACTGCCCTTTGCGCACCAAATCTCCACGCTCAACCATCACGCGGTCCAGCACACCATCAGCGGGCACCCCCAGCTTCAGATCGGCAGATGGCTCGATCAGGCAACCTGAGTCTTGCGCCCAACCAGGCATGGCAACACCCAAGCACAGGGCCAGGCCCCACAACAAGTCACTTCTCATTCTCTTTTTTTTCATTCGGATATTCCCGTAAATCCCATAGCGTTTCGCCTGTCCAAATCTGACTCCAAAAGATGCATGCGTGTGCGGCGGTGCTGCCTCTCCACGCTGGCTTGCAGCCGCTTCACCACCAGCATGGCCAAGCCATGGCGCAAACCTCGCCAGGATCGACCTACAGCCAAAACCGATAACAATCGGCTCCAGCCCTCACCTTGCTGTACAAAAAAAGCATCGTCGGCCGAAAAAATGGCCTCCCAACTGCCCGGATCACCTTGGCGTGCGCAGCGTCCAATCAACTGACGTTGCACCCTGGCGTTGTCGTGCATTTCCGTAATGATCACGTGCAGCCCGCCGGCCTGCCGAGCCTCATTTGAGAGCTTGATGTCCGTTCCACGGCCGGCCATGTTGGTAGCGATCATCACTTTTCCACTGGCTCCCGCAGAGGCAATGGCCAGAGCCTCACCCTCATCCTGCTTGGCATTGAGCACTTGGTGATCTATGCCATTTTGAGAGAGCAAATTGCTCAGAATCTCTGATTCGCGAACGGTTTTGGTTCCCACGAGAACAGGTCTTTGACGGGCGACTTCACGTTTGACTGCAGACAGACAGGCTTGCCAACGTTCTGGGCTGCTGCGATAAAGACGGGTACCCAGTGCACGCCTGCGCGAAGTATTGCGTGGCGGGACGCGCAAGGATGGCATGCCATAAATGTCAAAAAACTCGCTCGACAGTTCGCGGCACGTTCCGGACATGCCGCACAAACCCAAATAGCGACGGAAAAACAACTGGTAACTGATGCGGGCCATGGTCTCCCGAGAGCCCGTCATCTCAAGCCCTTCTTTGACTTCCACCATTTGGTGCAAGCCCATCTCCCAGGACCGGTCAGCCATGGTGCGGCCTGTGTTCTCGTCAACGATCATGACTTTGTTGTCACGCACAACATAGTCCACATCGCAGACCAAACCGTACAAGGCGTACAAGGCTTGGGTCAGCGCCTCTTCAGTACGCCACACACTCAGCCAAATGATGGAGGGCTCTTCCAGCTGTGCCACCAATTCAGGTAAACCTTTGGCCCCAGCTTCGGTCAGAACTGGTCGTCTAGACACCGGGTGCATGATGAAATCGCGCCCATGCTCTAAGGAGCGCGCCATCACCACAGCCTGACGCACATAAATCTTGTGCTCAGGGTCTTCAATCGTACGGGACAGCACCAATGGCGTGCGCGCCTCATCGACCAAGACACTGTCTACTTCGTCCAAAATGGCAAACACCAATCCAGGCAAATTGGATGGCGCGCCACGTCCTAGCCATTTGTCAAAGCCCAAACGCAACGGCTCCAGCCGTTCAGCAAAAATGACCCTGTCACGCAGGTAATCAAAGGTGATGGTCTTATTGCTGCAATAAACAACCGGGCTTTGATACAGCGCCGGACGCATCTGAATCGGAGTTTCTTCAAGTACGGAATTGACCTCAAAGCCCATGGCTCTGTAAAGCGGCGCCAACTCCAAAGCATCACGTTGCGCCAGATAGTCGTTGGCCGTGATGACATGCACACGTAAACCAGCCTGTGCTGCAGCAATCGCGGCCAGGGCGGCTGTCAGGGTTTTGCCTTCGCCTGTGTCCAATTCCACGGCACGCTGACGAATGAGGCTATATGCCGCCCGTATTTGCGTATCAAAAGGCTCGATACCCAGCGTCTGCTTAGACTTCAGACACGTCCAAGCAAAACATTCCGCCACATGGTCAAAATGATCAAGCCCATGCTTGCGTGACATCAAGCGACTTTGAGCCCATCTGTCCAGCGCCTTTTCGTCATTGAGCAACTGAATTTCAGCCAAACGTGAACGCACCTTGGCGACAAACCTGCTGGCATGCCAGCGCGTATCGGTCAGACTCAACCATACCCAAGACTGCAGTCGTCCGAGCACACGTTCGGCCATCGGTGCAATGCCCCAATCCCTGTTTTGAGGATATGGATCGGAGAGCAAATGCAATGCCAAGGCGCTCATATCGCAAACCTCTTCATGAACATTTGTCGTGCCACGCGGTACCACTGCACGGCCATTGGCTCGGGGGGATGTTGAAAACGTGCATACACGCGTCCACCCAGACTTTCGGGCAATAACTCCTCAATGGGTCGCAGCTCAAATTGGAAAAAATGATCAACAGCGACGGGCGCCCTTTTGTCATTGGCCGCTTTAGGATCGATGCCAATATCACCGCCACCCTCCATGGCCAATGCCATGCTGGGCAACTCTCTCAGACCAGAAGGCACTTCGCGCAAAACCTGACTGGTGTATGTTTTCCAGATGTTCTGATCCAACCTGACCTCTACGCTCAAGGTGTTTTGCCGAACCATATCCACCGACGCTTGGTCCACCACCGTCATCATGCTCAGGTGAGACTGGTCAACCACATGCGCAATCAATTCACCCCTTGACAAATAGCGGCCCTCAATGAGTGCGGTCGATACAGGCACAAACCAGCCATCATGCGGACTGACCACAACAGTTTCCTTGGCCCTTTGACGTGCGCGCTTAAGCCTTTCCGCCTGAAGCTGTTGCTGACTTTGAGCAGTGGCCCATTGAACCCGATCCACGGTTCTGGCCAAGGCTGTCTTTCTCTCAAACTCTTCAAGTCGGGCCTGCTCTTTGGCCACATCGGATTGGTACCCAGGGTCAATGCAAGCAAACAGCGGCTGACCCGTCTGAATGCGATCGCCGGGCTTGACATACTGACGGTCTCCAAAACAAGCCACTGGCACCAAGACTTTGGATTGCTCCGAAGCCCACACCACGCCCTGGGCGTTGGTGGCCGAGTCAACGGGGACGCCGAATGCCATGGCGCCAGTGGCCAGGAAGGACAAAAGCGTGATGCCGACCGCCCGTTGTCTTCTGCCATGCAACCCAACGTCCATCGCCAAGTACTGAAGGTAGTTGTAGAGTGGCTTGAGCAACGAGTTCCAGATCGACCACCCTGCCAACACCAAGCCCACACCCAAATAGTGTTCGGCCACCAGAAAAACAATGGTGAATGTCACAAAAATGCGATAGATGTGCGACATGAACGCATAAGGCACGAGCCAGCGCAATTCAGAAGCTGTTTCCTGAGGTGGATTTTCTTCCACACCGAAAAGTCGTCGCTTGACCCATGACTGAACTACCTTGTTGGCGCGACCAGCCATGTTGGGCATTTCCAGCCAATCAGACAAAATGTAATAGCCATCGAAACGCAGCAGTGGGTTCGCATTGAAAACCACTGTGGTGACACTGGCCAAAATGATCACCTGGTGCAACACAGATTTGAAGACGCCTGCAGAGGCATCCACCCACAGCAAAACACACAGGGCAGCCACACCGATTTCAATGACCATGCCCGCAGCACCGACCAACATCCTCTGCCATTTATTGGCGAAGGTGTAGGACTGGGAAGCTTCTACGTAGGGAATAGGCACGAAGATCAAAAACATGACCCCGACTTCGTGCACCGTACCCCCCAAAGCTTTGAGTGCCAGGCAGTGGCCAAATTCATGAATGGCCTTGAGCACTGGAAAGATCAAAACCAACCAGAGCAGTTTGTCCGGCGTGAACACCTGTGCGCTCAGGTCATCGGTCAGCGCTGGCCAATGCATGGCCGCCGTGAATGCGCCCACACCAATCAACACAGCCCAAAGTGCCAGCGCCAATTTCCAAAACCAAGCGGGCATGGCGTTGACCAAAACAGTCAATTCACGGTCGGGGCTGAACAAGGGCAAGCGCACCGACAAGGGATTCATGAACATGCTCTTGAGCTTGTTCCATCGATTTCGTTGACCGCGCTCCACCAACTCAGTGACATCGGAGCGTTGATCGGTACGCAGCAAATTCGCCTGGTAAAGCTGCGTCATGAGCTTGATCAAATCATCCTGTGACGGCGCGTCATCTGCGTGGCCGCGCACCAAAATGTGCCAAATCTCGTCCACCGAACGTTCACCGTCCATCAGGCTGATCGCACGATAAGCCATGGAGTCGAAACGCAAAAACTGCCCTGTGGTCAGATCTTGAACCACATGCCAACGCTGACCACGGTAGGTATGGCGGTGAATACGCACTTGCGCACGCAACACCGGCTTGAGCGGAGCCGCACGGTACCAGGCGTCTGAGAAAACCGTTTTCACAGGCCCCACCATTTCCACAAAGTCAAGCGAGACCACTCCACCAATCCACGCAACCAAACCCACACAATGCGGGCTTCCCCAGTGTCCAGCCGTGCAATCCCTTTCATACCAGGTCGCAAAGTCACTTCGCCTGGCTCAACAGAAGCCTCGACGCGGAAACGGTTGCTGCCCTCAAAAACCTCGGTCACAGGTGTGATCTGGGTGATCTTGAGAGGGATTTCTTTGCCCGCCAAAGCGGTCAGCATCAGTCGCCCCTCTTGCCCTACCTCCAGCAAATCAATGTCGCGCTCATTGACTTGCAACACAACACGGTAATCGTTGAGCGGCGCCACCTCGAACAGCAACTGGCCTTTTTGCACGGGAGCCCCAAGCTGCTGAGACAAATCACCCGACACGATGATCCCTGCCATGGGCGAATTGACCCGCGAGCGACTCAAGTTAGATTCCGAAAGTGACTTCTGAGCCTGAGCCTGACGGCCTTGCGCCAGATTGATCTGAACTTGCGCCAAATTTTTCTGGGCCTGTGCATCTTGATACTGATTGCGGAACTGGGCCTGTTCGCTGCTCCAGCGCTCCACCTCCAGCTTCAGATCACGGTCATCCAGCAAAGCCAAAACACCACCCTTGAGCACCTCTTGACCAGCCCTGAGCAACGATTGCGATACAAAACCATCAAACGGCGCATGAATTTGACGCACCACTGCGCCCTCTAGGCGGGCATCAGCAGACACCTCCAGGGGCATGCGCAGCAAAGACATGGCCACCAAGGCCGCAATGACCAACAAACCCAAAACCTTAAACCATGCATGACGTGGGCCCACCAGCCATGACAGCGCATCGCGGGTGTCATTCACCAAACGGCGCAACCAAGACACATCCGCCAGGCGACGCTCCGCAAAAACCTTGGCCATGACGGGCACCAAACCTGCCGCCAAGTGGCGCTGGTTATGTATGGTGGCTTCATCGGCCCATTCAAAAACAAAAACCATGGACAGCTTGGCGTCCACGGCATGAGGAATGCTCAAAACAACACCACTGCCCGACATCTGGAGATAGTCTTTGTGGGCTCGGGTGATCAGCATCTGGCCATCGGCCAAGAGGCCAGTTTGCTGACTGTAGTCAACGGCAGATGCCTGGTCCAATGACTCATCCATGGCAGATTCAAGGCCACGAGTCAGGGACAACCTTCCAGAAAAATCTCCGGCGTGGGAGATTGACCAAAGCTTGGCATTGCCTGAATTTTCGGCCAATCCGACAGAGATACGCTCAGCGTTCAGGCGGTGTGCGACCTCGATCAACACGGCTTGCACCGTCATTCTTAAATCGTCACCTGACATGGCCAACATGATGGTGTCCACCAAAAACATCAGGTCTTCTTGCAAAGAAGACTGTGCTTGATGACCTCGCATCGCATTGGCCAACAACCAACCCTGCCCCCAACGCATCCAGGCCATGGCACGAGCAGGCATGGCCGGCAAGTTAAACCTTACGGCAACAACACCGTACAAATCGCCATCTGAAATCAAAGGCACGGCCCAAATGAAGGCAGCACCCGGAACCTGAACAGAGGCGCGAATGGCCAAAGCCTGCTCTGCAGCCCTGGCCAACGCGTCAGAAACGGGCTGCACCTTGGGCCACTGAGCCTGAGGCTGATAAGGCCCCAGGTTGGCTTGCCCAAGCACCACAACGCCCTCCAAAACTGCATCTGGCCCACCCATGCCCTCCACCATCAGATGGAGCCAGGCATGGCTATGCCGGCTCACATCTTGTGGCTCGCGCAGGTGGTCCCACTCAGACAAGGACAACACATTCCCCTTGTATTCTTGGGCTTTAGCAGATTGAAGAGTCATTCAATGAAACCGCAGATTGAAAGGAAAAAAGTCAATCAAGCTTGATTTCGCCAAAACGGCTTTCGTACTGTTCAACACCCTGAGCCAGGATTCTCGAAAAGCGCTTGAGCGTGAAAGGGTTCATGACCACACGGTTCGTGACCTTGACGCTGATCGACTCACTGCCTTGCTTCCAGCTTTCAGCATTGCCAAAAACCATGATCATCTCTTCACGGCGGCCCATCACACTGCCAATGTTGGCGTAATGCGTCGTCGAAGTGGTGTCATCCCACTCAACCTTGGGTTGCACAATAGCCCCCGTTGTGCCGGGAATCGGGTTCATTTCATCTTTTGCCATGGGCTACTTTCTCCTTTAAAAATCACCATTGAATACGCTGGCGTGATGGCTGCGCGGTTTTTTGTGCTTGCCATTGAATGCGCTGACCTTTGCCCATTGCCACCGCTGCGGCCATGCCCATCACAGACAAGGCAGCAGAACTGGAATCGGCCATATCGGTCAACTGGTCAATCAAAGACACCTGCTCTGGTTTCTCTTGCAAAGTCTCCTCGGCGATGGCTTGTTGCTCAGGCTGCATTGTGGTTGCGGCTTGTGGCTGAGCCTCTTGCGGAGCAGACTGTTGTTGAGGCTCCGTCGACTGTGCAGCTGGGTCATTGGGTGAATCTGTACGCCTCGAGCTTTCACCCGCGCCGGGCAATGTCACGCCAGGGCCAGCTGGGGGCGTGTAGGGGTTCATGTTGCCCAATGGCAAATCGACTGGAGCACCACCCAGGGGCACAACTTGCAAGGGCGTGCTGTCCGGTGTTTGTGCTGGGTCTGCAGGTGTTCCTGCGTTCGGCGCTGTCACCACTGGTACTGGCGATGTCAGAGCATCCGGCGCATTGCCAGAAGCGCTGATCAACAAATCAGGCCCCTTGATGTACACGGTCACGACTGGACGCACCCCCTGACCTGCATCATCGCGCGTGGCCAACTCGAAGCGATCGCTGATGGTGGCCGCTGGAGGCACCACCGCACCATCGTTGAGCACATACAGCCATCCGCCATCGGCCTGCACTGTCAAGACACCGAACTGACCTTGAACCGTTTGGGCAACAAATTGGTCCTCGTCCAAATCGGCATCGACCACAGTGGCTGTCCCCGTCACACGCCCTTCAGAGGCTCGCATGACCGTGTTCAGATCTCCGGCAAAGCTGGATGTCTCGTTGGAACCCTGGGCTTGAACATTCACAGCCAAACGGTGCTCGGCGTCAAGTTTGTCTTGCAAGACCAACTCGAAGCGAATACTCACAGTCTGCTCTGCAGGAATCATGGCCAGTGTTGCGGCTGTAGGTGCAAAGGTCCAATTGATGTCACCCACCAATTTCACCCCGGCATCGTTCACACGTTGTGCACTGAAGGCGGACACCAACAATTGACGTTGTGCCTCACTCAGAGGCAAAGCATCGCCTCGCTGGTCCAGAACAGCGGCCACAACCCAAGACAAGTTCAGGTCATCCCCGATGTCCACATCTTGGTACTCAACACTGCCCGAAACAGACTGGGGTGTCGCCGCGGCAACGGTGTAAGTGTTCGAACCTGAACCCATCATGAGTTCTGGGCGATCGTTGCCACCAACCACCCTGACCGAAACGCTTGTAATCTGGCGCTCGCCATCGGCATCGGTGTAGGTGAAGGTCGCTTGCTCGAATCGATCCACCACCACCACACCATCGGGCAATTCATCAGCCTTGGCTTCATCAATGGTGTAGGTGTAGACACCATTCCTGTCAATCGCCAGAACGCCGTAATCACCCACATGTTTTCCAACGGGCAAACCAGAGATGGCTTGTCCATTGAAGCTTGCACCAGTCAGCAGACTCACATGACCCACGCTGACCACGCCCGGGATATCGTTAGCCAAACCGGTGGCCTCTGCAGCATCCAAAGTTGTCCAGTCGACCAAGCGCTTGGCTGCACCTTTCACGTCCACCACAACAGTGGTCACACTGCCATCCGTCGTTTGCACATAGAAGGTTTCACGTTGCAGCTCGGTGCTTTCAGCGTTGTAGCCCACATCATTGCCAGGTGCCAGCGCATAAGCCCATGAACCATCTTTACGAAGTTCCAGTGTGCCGTAAGTACCGACCAGCAAAACGGGGTCAAACGTTGCCAGACCGCTGCGCAAAGAGGGGTAAGCAATGCGACCATCGGCCATGAGTTTTTGACCCACGGTCACCTCACCCTCACCAAACAAGGTCAATGCCAGCGTTTGTGTGCCAGCATCCGTTTGTCCAGCGGCCGGATCACGGCGCACCAACTCGTAGTCTTCTGCAATGGCGGGGAATTCACCCACACCATCGGCGTCAATGCGCATGCCAAACTCACCAGGGTTACCCAGGACGGTCACGCTGACCACTTTCAGGGCACCACTCTGGGTGCTCTCGAGCATGCCCGAACCGGGCATGTAACGGCTGGCGCCATTCACGATGGCAGACAAGTTATCGGGGCCAGCGCCACCAATCACCATGTTCCGCCCGTCCGATGGCAAAGTCAGGGTGTCACCGTTGAGCAAGGGGTCGGCACCGTCTTGTGTGGACTGAACCAAGCGAACCTCGCCACCGGCAAAGTCGATCTGTCCGGTATCCCCCAAGACCACACGTTGTGCATTGTCTGCGGCACGCAATGCAATGCTGTCCCGGCCTGCACCACCCAGCGCCATCACGCGGCCTGCACCAATGGACAACAAGTCATTGCCACCCATGGTCTCCATGGCTGTACCAATCTGGTTGAGCCATTCGGCTGTAGCGCCGACCTCAAACAAGGCATAACCGGCATCACCCAAAGCCACAACTTGGTCGCCCGCTTTGGACGAAACGTCGATCTGGTCGTTGCCCACACCACCAAAGGCGTAAATCTGACCCGAACCCAGACGGATGCTGTCGTTACCCCCTTTGGACGGTTGGCTCACGATGGCAGATTGCAGTCGGTAGTCACCAGAGTTACGGCTCACTTGCAAGTTGTCACCGCTGGCCACCGTGGTGGTCTTGCCGCTGGCATTGACCACCACGCGGTCATTGCCCAGACCACCTGCAATGAACACCGCATCGGCATTCAAGTCCACATTGACACCCGAAATCAGGACCGTCAGTGCGTCATCACCCGATGTGGCGATGTCGGCATCTGGGGTGTCCATATTGACCAGGCGGCCTTGGTCATCAAAGCCCAAAGATGCGTTGTCACCCGCAATCACACGCTCAGTGCGCAGAGAAGGCAATGCGCTTGTGCCTTGGGTAGAGGACACGGTCACAGTATCTGCACCCGCACCACCGACGACCACTTTGTGACCATCTGCACCACTGCCAGCACCCAACTCAATTTGGTCGCCCAAGCCAGAAGCCAGACCGAAACTGATCGCCTCGCGAAGCGCTCCATCGGCATAGCTGATGCGTGCACCATCGCCGAATACAACGCCTTGACCCCGTCCAGCACTGATCTGATCCGAACCTGCACCACCGATCATGACGGCTGCGCCATTCACGGTCGCCAGGGTGTCACCCGTTCCTTGCTCAGGCAAGAGAGACTCGACGCTGGTGAGCATCGACACACTGTTCGCCGTCTGATGGTTGATCCACGACATGGACTGTTGGCCAGTGATGCTGCGTGCGCTCGCCACTTGGACCACATTGACCAAGCCGTTATCGCCGATCATCACGCTGTCGACAGTGCTGCCCAACACCGTCAGTTTGTCAGCGCCCATACCCCCCATCAAGATCGCTTGGCCCATGGTGGCACCGGCACGACCCACGGTCATCACATCAGCACCGCCAGTGGCAATGGTCTGATCCAAGGTCTGCACACTGATCAAGTTTTCAGCCTGGGCCGACTTGTCAGCGATACCCGCGAAACGCAAAGTCGCGTTGTCACCCAAAGCCACGCGCATGGCGCTGACATCGAAGTTGCTGGGTGTCACGACCAAATTGTCATTGCCAAAACCACCCACAAAAGTGACATCTCCGTCACCCAGCGTCACCTGGTCGTTGCCGCCAGTGCCCAAAGCGATCGATGTGATTTCGAACAAGGCACCTGCGCCCGACAGATCGAACAACACCTGGCCCGAGTCACCCATCACGATGCTGCGGTTTGCAATCTGAGTGCTGGTGGTTACGCCTTCGCCATCGGACAAATTCACTTTGTCCAGCGTTGCTGCAGAAATCACATCTGAACCAAATCCACCCAAGATGATCTTGTCACCCGCACCTGTACGGATGCTGTCAGCGCCGCCCGCCTCGGTGCGTGTGCTGACCACATGCGTCAAACCGTATGTGCGTGTACCGCGGCGGTAGTCGCCGTTGTCACCCAAAATAACATCGCTGGAGACACCCTCTTGGCTGATCTCGATGCGGTCATTGCCCATGCCGCCGACCACCGCCTGCAGGCCCAGGTCAAAAGCCGCCGTGTTGGCCATGCCAATGCGGATGCTGTCAGAACCCCCGGTAGCCGCAATCGGGTCAGTCGTCAACATGGCGATCAAGCCACCCTGGTCATCGAACGACACCAAGGTGTTGTCACCCGAGATAAAGCGCCCGGTGCGTCCGCTGTTGTCGAGTGCGATAGCTGCAGCTGCATCACCCAATGCTTCACGCACAGTGGCAATACCCATGACACCTGCCACATAGCGCAAACGGCCCTCTTCATCGCGAACCGCCAAACCGGTGGCATCGCCAGCACGCGTGGCTGCCACTTCAATCGTGTCGTTGCCCTTACCGCCAGCCACCAAGGTGTAACCCTCGCCCAAGGTGATGTTGTCATCACCACCGATCACGATGTCGGTGTTGGTCACCGTACGCAGCACGCCGTTGTCGGCCACGCTGTCATAGTCCAGACGACCGTTGTCACCCAACACCAGGTGGTCGCCGTTGAGCGCTTCAATGGTGTCACCGCCAACACCGCCCAAGACCACTTTGGTGCCGTGGCCCAGAGCGATCTGATCGTCATCGCCCTTATCGTTCTGGATGGTCTGCAAGCGCAGCATCAGGTTAGGAATCAACTCGTCTGCCACCACGCTCTCGGTGCGCAGCATTTCGCCGTTGTCACCCACCACCACGTCTTCACTGCTGGCCGCGCCAAAGCGCAACACACCTGCATCATCCAGACCTGCCGAGATCAGCACAGTGTCAGCACCCATGCCGGCCATCACGTAGTTGCGGCCCAGATTTCGACCCATGCTGTCGTTCTGGTCACCCACCTGAATGAAATCGTCACCGCCGTTGCTGCGCACGGTATCGATGGTGCGGAAGGCCACGATGCCACCATTTTCATCACCGATCAATTCAGCATGGTCACCGGCCACGTATCGGGTATTGGATTCGACAGAAGCCTTGGCACCGAAGGTGATGGTGTCTGCACCCCAACCACCAATGACGACGCCTGAACCGCTGCTCAGGTTGATCACATCCTTACCGGCTTGGCCCGATTGGGCCTCACTCTCGCGACCATCTTCTGGCGCTTCATCTTGCTCGGCACGGATGTACTCGATCATGTGGTTGCTGAAACCAGCCGCTTGTGGGTTGTCCAAATTGGTCTTCAAAGTCCAATTGTTTCGTCCACCACCCACAGACGTCATTTCCGACTGGAACTTGATCGCACCGTTGTCACCCAGCACGATGTTGAAGCTGTCAACCAAGTCACCGCCAGACACCAAATCATCACCGGCGCCGCCGATCACGATGTTGCTGCCCGTACCCAGGTTGATGGTGTCATTGCCACCACCACGACGGCCGAAAGACTCCATGTACTGGGGCGTACGGTAGTTGAAGTCCACCTTCATCATGCCCAAATCGGCCATGATCGTGTCGTTGCCTGCACCTGTTCCACCATCGTTGAACAGGTCTGAACCCAACGCGCCCATCTGAATGTCATTGCCACTGCCACCGCGCAAAGTCTGACCCGCAGAAGTCAACGAACGGTTTTCAAGGCTCTGGGCCAACCAGACCCAACGGCGGCCATCACCCCCAAATTGGGCGCGTTGACCCACATCTTCCAAAGCGATGTAGCTGGACACCACGGTGCCATTGCTGGGTCGTGTGGTGAGGTTCATCCAGGTCAAGAAATTGTCTGCCACCAGCAGGTCGTGCGCTGCACGGCCCTCCAGGGTGTCTGCACCGTCGTTACCCACGATCAGGTTGTTGCGCCCGTCACCTGCCAGGTAGTCAGAAGCCTGACCACCAAACATGTTGTGCATGCCGCGCACCACAATGCGGCTGGCACCTGCGTCACCAAAGGCGCTGAAATTCTCCTGATCCACGCGCACGCCGTCGGTGTACTCCGAGAAGTCGATGGTGTTGCGCACATTGGCGTTTTCGTTGCCAGTTGCACTGTCGTGGTGCAAGCCCATGGCGGTATCGCCGTGCAAGCTGCCTGTGACCGATGCACCATCGCGGATGCGGAAGACATCGCTGCCTTGACCGCCAATGATGTTCTCGATGCCGACAAACTTGAAGCCGTAGCCGACCTCGTCGCCCACACGCTGCTGCTCAGCGCCAGATGCCAAACCATTTTGCGCCATGCCCGTGGCAGAAGACGTGACCCAACCCGCGTTGGTCTGGTTGCTGGTTTTCCAGCCCGCATCTCGGCCCATGAGGGTGTTGCTGTAACCGCTGACATTCAGGGCGTCGCTGCTCATGCCGGTCACTGTGACCAACAAGTTGGCCTCATTGCCCGAGAAGTCCAGACGGTCATCGCCCCGACCACCCCAAATCTGGTCGATGGTGGTGCCACCTTGCCATTCCACCTTGTTGCCGCCTTGGAATGCTTCACGCTCTGCGTCATCAATGGTCACGCCTTGAGTTTGTGCTGTGAAATCCAGCACATTTCGGCCATTGCCATCGGTGGGCAGATTCGCCTGACCCCAACCCTGCAAGAAGCGATAAGTGTCATCGCCGTTTTGACCCTGCATGGTGGTGTGTCCACCACGGGCCACCAGCAAATCATCGCCATTGCCACCCTCCAGCAGGGTGGTGCCGGTGCCACTGATCAAGATGTCATCGCCGCCGCCTCCGATCAGCACATCTTCGCCCGTGCCACCCACAAAGTAGACAGGTGTGCTGATGGCCGACGCGTCAAAGGTGTCGTTGCCCGCACCCGCATAGCCACGCACACGCGAAACGCCGCTGAAGCTCTGGTTGTACGACTGACCGTTTGGCAAGACGGCATCGATTTTGATGTCGCCACCGCTGCCAGTCAGGGTGTAGGCCTCGTTGCCATCGTCGGTGTTGCGATAGCGGCGGTCTTCTGCGGTCTGGCCGATGCGCGCATTGCCATCGATCTCGCCCACGCCGTCACCGGTGTTGAACACCAGATCGGTACCATCCATCACCGCCAAGATCGGCTGACGGTCGCAGGGGTTGTACTCCCACTCGAACAGGACCACCTCAACGATGGTGAATTCGAACTTGAGGAACAGCACCTCGATGTAGAACAGGATGAAGGCACCCAAAGTGACCTCGACAGACACGAGTGCCGCCGGATCCTCTTTGATCATCATGATGAATTCGCTCGGGCGAATTTTGCCGTCTTTGTCGGGGTCGCACAGGTTGATACCACCCGTGAGCTTGATGCCGCCCACGATACCGAACTTGACAATGCCCAAGTCCAGGCCGACGTAAACACCGAGCTTGGTCTCCAGGAAAATCTCTGGCAAGTCGACACCGTTGACCACGTTGTCGCTGACAAAGAAACCGTCAAAGATGTCCAGAACTTCCTTGGTGTCCAAGAACTTCATAACGCCGTAGGTGTCGAAACCGAAGGTCAAGCGTGCACCAAACTTCAAGGTGCCGTAAATGCCCACATCAAAGATATAGAAAATTTTGGCACCAAAGCGGAACTTGACTTCCACCACCAAGTCGGGCGGTGTGAAGGTCACCAAGTCCACCGGATTGCCCAGCAACAGGTCGATGGTGGTGCCGAAAATATCCTCAAGGAACGGGAAGGCCAGTGCGCTGCCTGGCGAGTCGGCGTTGTCTTCCAGGTTATCGGTGGTGTCTTTGGCAGACCCTTCCTCTGGCAAGTCCTTCTGTTCTTCAGACAAGGCCTCGTCTTTGTCACCCTTTTCTTCGACTTCGGGTTTTTCATCGCCGTCGCCACCGCCCTCTTCATCATCTTCTTCTGCTGCATTGAGCACCAGAATCTCGGCGATTGGAATGGCAAAGTTGCCCCCGTTTTCCTTCATGTCTTCGTACATGTCGATCAGGGTCCGGACCATCTTGACCACGGCCACAATGAACTCGACCTTGGTTTCACCACCAAACAACTTGGCCATGTCCACCGCCAAGTCGACCGCGGTGTAGTCCTTGCCCATCAACTGGGACAAGCCCGGAATGGGCGTGGTCAAGGCCTTGATGACGGGGATCAGCGGTCCAATCACCTCGAACACGCGATCGGCCACCGGCATCATGAATTCGGTGAAGAACGTACCCAGATCCAGGCGCACATCGCTGAGCCAGATCGTGGGTGTTTCTGTGAACATGTCGAAGTACTCGGGCTCCTCTTCGCCCTCGGGCAATTCAAAGCCCAAACCTTCGGCCAACTTGGCCATCTGGCTCTTTGGATCTTCGCTTTCTTCCTCTTCGGCCTCTTCGCTGCCCATGCCCCAATACAGGTGGAACTCGGTCTGGACGGTCGGCAAGAAGTCCAGCGGTGCGCCCACAGACAAGCCCAGCTTGGCATTCAGGTTGACCTGCGCCAAAGCCTTCCAGCTGATCTCAAAGAGATCGCTCAGATCAGCCTCCATGAATTTTGCAAAGGTCAGGCGACCGTCGTCTGCGAACTCGGGTGGTTCTTCATCGGCTGGAGCGTCATCGCCCCCTGCGTCTCCTCCGGCAGCTTCATCTCCTCCGGCAGCTTCATCTCCACCGGTAGCTTCATCACCACCGGCAGCTTCATCTCCACCGGCAGCTTCATCACCACCGGCAGCTTCATCTCCACCGGCAGCTTCATCTCCTCCGGCAGCTTCATCTCCACCGGCACCCGCATCTTCCCCTTCATCCGCGGCAGCTTCCTCATCGTCGCCCCCGGTACCATCGGTGATGTCGATCTTGAAGAACGCATACAGCTGGGTGCGGCTGCCCTTGCCCTCTTCACCCCAAGCCATGTCTTCGCTGACTTCAACCTCTTCCGCATCGGTGTTCTTGATGGTCTCAGTCCACATGTCGGTCAGCTGGCCGCCCAGGAACAACAAACGACCATTCAAAGACGCTGGCTGGTCTTCTTCACCGTCGCCATCAGTATCCAAACCGCGCAAGAATACGTTGGCCGAGATGATGATTTCTTCGGTCTCGGGCAGTTCAGGGTCTTCTTCTGGTGTCTCAAACATGCCCCAGAAAGTGTCCGAATCAAACGTGTTGAGGTCGATCGGACTGTCGTCTTCATCTTCCTCTTCGATCTGCCACAAATTGCCAATGTGCTCGTCTTCTTCGTTGGCCGAATAACCATCGGTCGCATTGATGTTGGTCACAGCCCCAATGCCGGCGTGGTCCATGGAGCGGGTGACCAGATAGAAGCCCTCGTCGATGTCAAGACCAAAACCGAGGAAGACGTCCCACTTGACTTCCAGCACCAGTTCGCCAGACATGGACAACTCCAGCGGAATCGCGTCCAGACCCAGGTCGAAGGACAGGTCCTGCCCCCATTCGTAGGTTTGACCCAAATTCATGCGGAACTGGATGGCCTTGGCCTCCTCCAGCACCGTTTCGCGCACCGACTGGCGCACCGCATCTTCTTTTTCCTCATCGGTCTGCCCATTGGAACCTGTCCAAACGCCCGCCATCTCTTCGATGCTGTCGTCAAACGAGGCATCCAACACCACCTTACCGGCATGATTGGTGTAGCAAGAGTCGCCATAGGCCAAGGCCAACAAGGCGGTCAGGGACTGCTCTTCGCTCAAAGCCACATATTCTGAAAACGTGGCAGGCACCTCAGGGGTCGAATCGGTTGCAGCGATCGCCTCTGTCAGTTGCATTGGCACAAACATGTTTTCGTGGTACTGCGCGAACTTCTCATTGAGGCTCTCGGCGAAACGCACGGCAAACATGCGAGGCGCAACTTCACCGCTGTCTTCTTCCTCTTCTTCAACAGCTTCTTCTGCGACCTCGGATTCTTCAGCGGCTTCCTCCTCGCTTTCGCCGTCTTGCGCAAGTTGCAACTCAAAAACTTCCAGATCGTCTTCATCGATCGAGATGCCCGGCATGGCCACAGCCAAGGCCAGCAGCAAGGCCTCGTGAATATCCTCGGCACTGGCGTCAAAAAGGATGTCCTGAGTTTTGACGTCGGTCAAGGCGGGGTTGCCATTTTCATCGAGCACCAAATTGCCCATGGCGTCCACAGAGGGCACCCGGAACATCAGTTGGTAGTCACCGTAGTCCTGACCTTGCAAGACCGTGAACACCGCATGCAGGTCTTCAAGCGGCGCGTCTACTGCAGGATCGGCGTCCAAGGCAAAGTAACCTTCAAAGGCTTCGTCTTCCGGGTTGGCCTCGCCCATGGCCAAGATCGCTTCGTTCATGCCCGAAGTCACCCAAGCTGCACGGCGGCCAGCGCTCCAGCTCAGATCCGCCATGTCAACGGCGTATTCCTCTTCTTCCTCTTCCTCTTCCTCTTCCTCTGGTGCGGGTTCTTCACCGTCAGTGTCTTCACCACCGGTGTCTTCACCACCCGTGTCTTCACCACCGGTGTCTTCACCACCGGTGTCTTCACCGCCCGTGTCTTCACCGCCCGTGTCTTCACCACCGGTGTCTTCACCGCCCGTGTCTTCACCGCCAGTGTCTTCACCACCGGTGTCTTCACCGCCCGTGTCTTCACCACCGGTGTCTTCACCGCCAGTGTCTTCACCACCCTCACCCTCACCCTCACCCTCACCCTCACCCTCACCCTCGCCCTCGCCCTCGCCCTCTTCAGGTGCAGGCTCCTCTTCCTCTTCTTCCTCAGAATCAGCGGTCAAAAGGTACTCGATGACGATATCGTCAGCGGAAACGATGCCGTCGCCGTTGAAATCGCGCAAGAAGTTCAAGAACAGGTTGTAGCCAGGGTCCTCCGCGTCACTGGAGTCAATCACCCAGTCGCCGTTCATGTCGGTCGTCAACACATCGAACATGAACATGCGCAAGGCATTGTCCACGCCACCGTACATCTTGTAGGTGGATTCGATGGCCTCACGCAGCGCACCCAACAGGTCCACGCGCAGCTCGTCGATGAAGCCCACCGCACCGGCCAGTTGGGTCTGAATGAACGGCAGAGAAATATCGCCAAACATGTTGTTCAGCTGTACCTGGATCTGCTCCAGGATCTGGTCAATGGTGTCCACTACCTGAGCAGGGTCACGCAACAGCATCAACAAACCAGGGTTTTCTGGCTCGTCAGGGTCGCAACCATCTGCGCCTGACAAAGCGATCAACTCGGCCGCCTTATCTTGCCAATACTTGAAGTTGGGCAGGGTCAGGTCAATGTCAAAAACCGGCTTGGGTGGGCTGTTGGAATCAGAACCACCAGAGCCGCCGCCAGCGCCAGGGTTGGCCGAACCATCGGTCAAGCCCCCACCGTTGCTTTGCAAGATCCGATACGGATCAGGCTGCACACGTGTCAACTGGTCTTCGTAGTCTTGGTCAACCGGGCTGCCTTCTGGCACCGGTGCATCACCGCTGCCATTGCCTGCTGCATTCGGATCGGGCGGAATGGCTTCTGCCAAATTGACCGACAAAATGCTGTCATTGGGGTTGCTGCCCATGGTGGTGGTGCCGGTAAAGGCAGCGCCACCCTTGTAGGCCATCCAGCTGCCCAGATCGTTGTACTCGGCCACCAGCGTGCCCACAGGCATCGGGTTGACAAAATTGCCCAGCCCCATCTCCTCAGGGGCGTTCTCAGCCAGCTTGGCCAAGCCCGAGGAGAACACCACGGACATGGGCAACTCGACCTTGACGTAGCCAGATAAATCAACAGCCAGCCGCTCAGAACGGTACTCGTCGATTTCATCTTGGGCCAGGTCGCGCGCCTTGATGGCCGAAACCGCTACACCGGTAGCAGGCCGCAACAAGAACACCGTCTCGGCGGAAGCCTCCACCGTCAGCGCACGATTGTTTGAATCTGCGTAAGCATCACCCTCATCATTGACCGCTGCGGCCAGTGCTTCGGCCATGTCTTCTGCGCTTGCATCGGCTGCAATACTGCCGGTGGTGTAAAGCGCGGTTGCAACTGCACCATCGACTCGGTACGTGTGCTCAAAAGTCAACCGGAATTCGCTTTGACCCGTGACATTCAAGCCCCCATTGGCATCAAACCATGCACGGTCCACGCCATCTGTATCGTCCAGGTCAGCGCTGTTCACTTCAACGCCCTTGAACGCAATGTTCACAGGTGTCTTGATGCTGAAAAGTTGCACATGCTGAAGCGCCAACTGTTCTGTCAGGTCCTCAGCGTCGATGGCTTCTTGCAATGCTTCCATGACGCTTTCACCAGAGGCACGTGCCTCTGTCGCCAACACAATGTCGACGCGTGAAGCACCCTCTGGGGTCACAGAAATACCAAAGCGACCCTCGCGGTTGAGGTTCAAGAGCAAACTCTTGACCTCTTGCGCCTGCACAGTCCAATCCAGAGGGGTACGCAGCACCACAGCAGCTTCAGCCAACAAAGTGGCCATCAACAAACCGCCGTTGTAGGTCACGTTTCCGATCTCAGACTCGGCGTTGTTCATCGCCAAGACCAAAGCAAACACCAGGTCTTCGACGCTGGCATCCTCGGACCAGCTGACTTCTGCTGTGGTCAGCTCGGCCTTGCTTGTGGTCGCTTTGAAATCAAAGACCAACTGGAACACTGCGCCCAGTTCAACCTGCAGTTGGTTGTTGGCATCGAGCCAAGCTTGCGGACCTTCTTCGGACACATTGAGCACCGACAGGTTGGTCACGCGGCTGTTCAGTGTCAAGGCCAAAACATCGGCTTCGCTCAGAACCAATTGCTCAGCCAGATCTTCGCCAATCTGGGCCTCGACATCTTCAAATTCTTGACCTGCCTGCAAAATCAAACTGACTTGGTGCTCGCCATCTTTGTCGAGCACATGGAGCTCAGTCACGCCATTGGCAATGCCTGAGGGCATCAACACGGTGCTGACCAGGTTGCTGTCGGTGCTGGCCTGGAGCACGGTGGCCGTGTCTTGCACGGCACGAATCCGCGCATTGCTGGTGCCGGTGACTTCATCCACCAGGTTTTTATAGTCCGACAACCAAGTGCGGTTGACCTCTTCACTGTCGAGGTCCGCAGGGTCTGTCAGTTCCTGTGAGTCAATGCGAACTTCGGCATCGAGCATCATGTTCATGCTGCCCTGGCTGACGCGGGCACTGAACAGGCCCATGTTGCTGTCAAACGCCATGCCCGAAGTGCTGGTGCTCAGGCTCAAGTCAAGGTAGGTGCCCGTCAGGCCAGTGTCTGTTTCTTCCCGGTCCACCAGATAGACCTGCCCAAACCGCTCGCTGCCCTCAAAGGTGACCGGTGCGTTGGCCGATGTGGCGACTTCGTCGTAAGAAATCACAGTATCCGTGCTGTCTTTCCATTCGCCGGTCAGATCGATACCGAAATCCAGCTGGAAATTTGCCGTGCCCAGCAGACGTGTGGGTGCTTTGCCCTTGTCATCGCCCATGCCGGTCATCGATCCCAGCAAGCTGGCCAAGAAATCAGCGCCCTTGACATCCGGTGTTGCAGCGTCACCGTCGTCGTCAAACTCCATGTTGGCAAACAACTGGCGCAACTTGGGGTCAAAAATCCATTGGAAACGATCGGTCAAATCCACGTTGACCGCAAACGGCAACTGGATGCGCAGGGCTGTGGTCACGCCGTCCTCGTCGCGCTCAATGTTCAACTTGATGTCTTCGGCTCTGACACCAAAAACATCGATCAACATGGCCTTGAGGTCTTGCAGCTGCAAGCTCTTGTACTCGCTCAAGCGCTCTTGCACACCGGCAAAAGCCTCTTCAAAGTTGAACAACTCACTCAAGTTGGTGTTGAGCATCGGCAAGGCTTGCGCCAGAATGCCGTTGGGACCCATGCCGTTCAGGTCTGAGAACAGATCACCAATGGCACTGAGTTGATCGGCCACGCTCTTCCAGCTGATGTCTTTCAGCGGCGTGTAGATGCCCAGACCGTTGGGTGGAATGACCGACTGGAATGCCAAAGGCGCATCGCCCTTGAGCACGTCGAGCATGTTGTCAACTTCCAACCTGACAATGGTTGTGGGTTCGCGCAAAGCATAAGCATCAGAGGGCTGGCCCTCTTCATCGCCTCGACCGCCTTCAAACAACCACCAACCGTTGGTCGCCAGGTTGCCCAGTGTCAGTTGGGCAGTCGGCTCATCACTGCCTTCGATGCCCGTGAAGACAATCGGGGTGATGACTTCGTGGGTCAATCGGGCAGCGCCGATTTTCCAGGCCAAACCAGGGCTGTCGGCATCGCCATCCAGGGTGATCTTTTTCAGCTCCAGAACATCGATGGGTTTGCTCGCATCGTCCAAGGCCGGGTTGTTCAGATCCAGGTCGGTTGACGGCTTGGCAATAGATTTTCCCTCAACGAAAACAGGCATGGCGGTCAGCCAATCGGCATAAGCTTCATAGCCCGCATCGACTGTGCCACTTCCATTTGCATCGATTTTGGCAAGCACCGCCGCCACAATGGCGGCATTCACGTCAGTCGCCAAATCTTGAACCGTGAGGTTGCTTGTGGTGGCTGATTTGCGGACCACCACATCCAAGGCGATGGGGTTTTTGCTTCCCTCGTCGAGGGTGACGTTCAGCGCCAAGTCGGTGTTGAGCCTGCCTTGCTCCACCACAGGCAGGACAAGGGTGATGTCTTTGTTCTTGACCGTTTGAGTCGAAGCCAGACCCAGCTGCGTGGTTTGCACCTGCACCTTGTCAAACAAGTCGTTCAACACCACGCGGCCGGTGTTGGTCACCGTGGTTTTGTCGACTTCGTCGCGCAACTCAAAGCTGAAGGCACCGGCCGAATCGACCAGAACACTGCCAAAGTCCAAGGACAACATGCCCATGGAGGCACTGCCCTCGTACTTGAGGTTGTTGTCGGTCGCATCCAGGGGCGTGAGGTCGTACATCTTGGTCGACCATTCGCCAGAAATCTTGGCATCTTCGATGAAGATTTCTGCACCACGGGTCTGGCTTGATTGCGTGCGAGTGATACCCAACTGTGTGCTGGCAGCATTGGTGTCGCCCGCAGAGCGGATCTCCATGCTGGCAATTTTGGAAGTCTGGGTGATGAAGCCCAAAGACACGCGCTGGTTGCTCATGCCTTCGCGCTCAATGGTCTGCTGGGCTTTGACCAGTTGAGACAGGTTGGTGAAACCCATACCTCCCGTGCCCAGATAGCTGTTGGTGGCCACCGATTGAGCCAACAAAGCCGTGTTGATGTCGACGATCAGGTCCTGAAGGCTCGTGTTGCTTTGCGTGCTGGCAGCCGACACCGTCACCGAAACGGCGGGCGCATTCACATCAAATACAAACGAGAAGGTGGCATCGGAGGTGAGGCGACCATCCGCAGGCATGACGGTCAGATCGGGCGGCCCGGCATAGACCATGTTGGTGGCCGCAAATCCCAGCCATTCGACCATGTTGAGGGTCACCGCGTCCAAACCAAAGCGCTCAATCGAACCTGTGGCTGTGATGCTGATTTTGTATCCGGCGCCTTCTCGTACAGCAGCGGCTTTGACCACTTGACCCAAGTGGGTCACACCCAAGTCAGACAAAGGGTTGGTGTTAGAGATGAGTACTTGTTCCAGCGAATGCTTGATGGCGTCCAACAATGTCTGGACCTTGGTGGTGCTGGCACTGCCAGAGTCCACGACATAACCATTGGCGCCTGCGGCTGGAACCAAGATTTCGAACACTTGGTTGTCGATCGACACTTCAAAGGCCAAGTCAGTGGGCGCAGTGAGTGCGATGGATGCCGTCAGGCTGTCTGCTGTCAAGAGTGTCTGCGACAAGACAGACGCAGTGGGCAAACCTTTGGCCACCACATCAAACGGCAAAAGCTCGTTGTAATCCAGGCCAATGGTGGCCTCAAAGACCGCACGGGTCTTCAAGTCGAGGTTGCCTTCGGCCACGACATCGGACACACCCGGTGCGCCGGGGTTGTTGGCGTCACCCACCGAGGTGGGCAGATTCAAGGTCACACTTTGCAAGCGGTCATCGACCAACTTGATCTTGAACTGGAAACTTTGGGTGTCAACATCAAAGCTGGGTGCGATGTCAAAGCTTTGGCCTGTTGGCAAATGTGCGTTGACGAATGTCTGCACACGGGCCATCACCTCCATGATGGAGCTGAATGTGGTGACTTCGTTCTGTTGAAGTTCAACACCGCCATCGGCAAAGCCCAAAGCGGTCAAGTTGTCCAAGCCCGCATTGGGGGTCAGTGACGTCAAGCGATAAGAGTTGACCTGGAACTGGGGAATGTCTTCGCCTTGCAAATCGCCACGGAACATGGTGTCGCCGGGCGATGCGCAGTTGCAAAAGCCAAAACCGGTGGTGCCGATGAATTCGATATCGAATGCACGCATGCCATTGGCCATATTGGCCACAGCGGTCACCACGATCTGGTCTGCGGTGAGTGCCTCGTCAACTTGCTTGAGGATGGTGAGAATCTTGGCCTTCAAGTCGGCCGCCATCAGATCAGCCGCCTGGGCTTCGGTGCGGTTGGCATTGGCTTGCAACCAAACAATGTCATCGGTCTGCACGATCTTGGTGGGCAGGGCCAAGGTGAGGCTGAAGTCACCCCCACCGACGTTGTCCAACACCAAGCGCTGGATTTCATGGTTGGCCGGCGTATTGCCCACACCCGGCGTAGCAGCTTGGACCTGGTAAGACGCAACGCCCACGCCCATGCGACCACGCATGTCAGCGAAATCAACCGTCATTTCTTCCTGATTGGCCAGGGTGCCGAATTTGACATCAAAGGCCTGCACACCCGCGGGCAGTGAAATGTTGGGCACCGACACGCTCACTTTGGCCGCATCAGTGCTCGTCATGCCAGCCGTCACCAAGGACTGACTGATGGCTGTTTGGATCCGTTCACTCCAAGCCCCGGCGCCCTCAAGACTGACCTCGGCTTCAAAAGCCGTGGTTCCGAAAGTGCCCGTCAAAGTGAAGCTGCCGCCACCACCATTGACCACCGTGACGCGTTGGACCTCTTCGATCGTGCTCGAGCCGGCAGTCAGCGTGCCAATGGTCACGCCGGCATTGGGTCGAATTTCGAGTTTGCTGAACGTGTTGGGTTGGCTCTCGATGATGTTGAGTTGACCCCACAGCGCTGTGTTGTTCGACTGGAAGTCACTGGCCACCACGTTGAGCCATCCGCCGGGCGTAGCGCCTGCGTCAAATTCAACCTGCATCAAGCCCACATCCAGGCCATCGAGGTCGCCGATGAATTCAATGGTCAGATTTTTGCCAAGGCCAGTGACCATCACATTGCCTTGGCCAATCTCGGCCAGGCCTTCGAGGGCGTTTTGCAGCGCTTTGGCTGAGCCATGAACGGCAACGGGGCCCGTCCAATCGGTGCCATTGAGGCTGACTCGGTAATCACCCGAGCTGGCACGCAAGACCAGTTTCTGGACTTCGTGGCTGATGGTGTCACCCACATTCAGGCCACCTTTGACCTGTTCAGTCACATCGGCAGTGGGCGCGGTTGGCAACTCGCCGGTGCCATTGCCGTTGTAGCGCATGACACCACCCATGGCATTGGCGATGGTTTTGTCAATCAATTCAGCCAGTTGGCGAATGTCGGTGAAGCCAACGGTGTCGGCCGCACGAATGACCACATCGATGTTGGTGTCGTAGGCGTCGCCTTCGCGCTGGTATTTGAGGGTGTAACCCACATCGCGGGCCAGCACTGGAGAAATGCGGTCCGAGCCAGACACCCCCGAATTGACCACCTCTTTGAACTGGCTGTTGATGAGTTCATTCATCAATGCCGAAAAGTCAACCGACTCACCCAAACTGGTGCTGGTGAATGGCAGTGCCGTCGAGAATTGCTCGGATTTACGCAACTGCTCAAGGAAGTAGCCCACATCGCCCAGCAACTGCGCAAAATCGGTGGAGCTGATGGCCGCAAATTTTTGGAGGGCTGCAAAGTTTTGCTTGTCCATCATCAAGGTATCGCTGTCGACAGTGGCAAAACTTTGCCAATCTGCGTTGTTGAGCGAATCGGCCAAAGTGCCTGAATCGGCGCCATCGGCAAATGGGTTGGCCACCGTGGTTTTATCGATGTCGTGGTAAGCCACGATGCGGGGTGTGCCCTGGGCCAGTGTGACCAGGTCAACACCGGCAAAGCTGCCGCTGAGGGTCAGGTCGGCTGCCGCGTACACGCGGGGTGTGCCAGAAACATCGACCACCTGGGTCAGGTTGTTGTTGGAGTCGTTGTCTTGCAAGCTGGCATTGATCTGGGCCACGCTGCTGATGGCCGAGGCCCGCATGGCCGCACCATTGTTGACCGCCAGTGTCACGGTATCGGTCTGGAAGTTGAGCGTGCCCTGCAGGCGAGCGTCCACTGTGCCCACCACAACAGCCGCATCAAGGTTATCGGCTGTGCCGGCCCCAACCGCATCCACATTCACTTCAAGTTTGTTGATGGTGATGGTGGTGCCCGCATCGGGTGCTGTGGCTGCCGTTGTGAGGTTGTCCAACTGCACGGCCCACGTCATGTCGACGTCCACCGTTTGGACCATAGGTACGCCTTGACCCAGCGCAAAGGACAAGCCCAAATTGTCCACTTGGCTGTTGAATGCAAAGCGCGCCATGAAGTTGCGGCTGAGCATGCCATTGAGACGGATGGTGGCTGTTGTGCCGGTCAGGCCGCTGGCACTCAAGAAACTGGCGGCCAACTCGGCCGACATCATCGCCTCAAGACCTGCGTACTCCCCGGTGCCGGAGAGGTATTGGCGCAAGCGATCGATCAAGCCCGTCAAGGTGGGGGCGCTGGTGCTGGCCACGTAGTCGGTCAGCACGTTGCCGCCGCCAGCGAGTTTGAAGGCCAGCACATCACCCAAAGTACGCCCGTCGTTCAGGGTCAGCAGCTGGGTGTAATTGAGGTCAACCATAGGCAAGCTGCGGTTGAGTTCAGACTGCCCATCAATTTGACTGCCCAAACGAGCCATGCCGTTCATGACCTGGCTCATTCCGGTGTTGACACTGCCCAACAAACGGATGTCATTGACGGCTTGCGCACGCAGCACGCCCGCATCCACCACCCCAATCAAGCCCTGGGTGTCTGTCTTCAGGGGGGTGAGGTCGTTGCTGCCTGTGCCAGCGGCAGCACTGCCCACCAGACTGGATTGGTGGGTCACGTCCAGACGGCTGCTGCCATTGGCAAGCCAGTCCGTCAAGGTGATGCCCAAGGTGCCATCGTCCGCACGAAGGCGTGCCGAAACGCCCGCCTGCAGGTCATAGCCAAATCCTTGGGCCGCATTCGCCCCGGTTTTGGCTTGAACACCGAGGTCAAAACGCTCCAACACCAAACGGGTCGCCAAATTGGCTGTCGCTGAGCCGTTGGCGTTACCCTGATACAAGAAACCAGCGCCCGCCGCGCCGGTATCCAGGCTGGCCATGGCCATGTCGATGCGTGTCACCAGCACTGCGCTGACGCCGGTCAACAAGGATTCCATCTCGGTTCCGTCGAAGTTGGCAATGGTGGGGATGCCGCCTTCTTCACCAGCCGTGCCTTTTGCGAAAGGCAAGCTGTCGTTGACGCGCACAGACAAGTCCAAAGCCAAACGGGCTGTGGGCGTGCCATTGGCATCCACCACCTGGGCCGAAACTTTGACCACCCATGGCAAATTGCTGCCACCGGTGGGAAGCAGCAGGGCTTTGATTCGGGTCTCGACGGCCACAGCCAGTCCGGCCAGATTGGCACCACCAGCGGTGGCTGCTGCCACAAAATAATTGCTTGCCGCTTGGGCAAGTTGCCAATCGAGCAGTTGTTCAGACGTGTTGGAGGCCGTGTCCAGGCGCAACATCTCGTTGACGCTCATGTTCAGGCCAGGCAACTTTTGGTTGATCAAAGCCTCAGACAAGGCTTGATCGATCACAGCCTCCAAGCCATTGAGCGCCGTGAGCCATTGCTCTTGCAAAGAAACTTTGCTGGCGTCATTGACGGTATCGGCATCGTCATTGCTGAGCTTGAGGTCAGCTGCGGCGATGGCCAAAGTGGGCTTGTAGCTCAAGGTCGTGAGCGTTGCCGCCTCGATCAGGCCCGTATGAAACTCCAAGTCCCAGTCGGCCGCTAGGCCAGCAGTCACATCGACCGAAGCGGCCACATCTGCCCCGGTCAGGCGCGCCAATTGGTCCAGCATCAACTGGCCTTGGGCAGTTTTAGCCACGTCACAACCGTAGATCAAAAAGTCTGCGTCTTGCGTCAGTGCACCAGACCAAGCAGCCACATCAGCCGCGCGCTCCGAGAGCATTTGCGCGTCGATCATGGAATTGCCAATTTGCAAAACACCATCACTGCCGTGACTGATCACATGCACAGCGCGAATGTCCGAGCGTTGCGACAACCACTGACCAATTTGGGTCAGGCCATCGCTGGCCGCATCGAGCACCACCACGTCCATGAAGGTAGGCGATGCGCCATTGTTGCGAGACGCCAACAAATCAGACACCAGGTGCTGGCTGTCTTGCACCCCAGCATCCACAAACAGCACTTCATTGGACTTGGTTTCCTGCGCTTGCCGTGTCAAGCCTTCGATCAAGGGCATGAAGGTGGTGTTGGACTGCTCGGGGTGAAAACTGGGCTCCACCAAAAAGGTCTGATGACGGTCCAAGGCACCCGGCAGGGCCATCCATTCTGCGGAGAGCATGACACGAGGCTCCAGCGCATCGACCCTGACACCATTCCGGTGGCGCTTCATCGCGCGCGAGTGGCTTTTGTCCTTGACGCCAAGCATGCGACGCAGTTTTTGAGCAGGTGTTAAGTCATTGATATGGGGGGGCATGCTGTTCTCCGAATCGGAAATAGATTGTTATTTTTTTGATTTGTAATCGCGAAGGAACGGGGGCTATCGGATGATCAGTTGATCAACTCAGCGATGTCGGAGACATCCTGGCGTGTCAAAGCACCAATGGATTGTTTGAGCTTGACGCGGTTGAGCAGGTAGTCATAACGCGCCTTCAGAAAGTCGCGTTGGGCAGAGAACATCAATCGGTAAGCATCGGCCACTTGAACGACGCTGAAGAGTCCTGCCTCCATACCTCTGGTCTTGGCAGCCAAGGCGGTTTCCTGGGCTGTCAAAGAGGCGCGCAACGCTTCAATCAAACGCGAGCTGGCACTGACAGACAACAAGGAAGATGCCGCTTGACGCTCAGCAGCCAAACGCTCGGCTTCCAGTTCCTGGTCCGCTTTGTTGAGTCGAGCCGTCGCTTCACGCACTTGAGACTGTGTCAGACCGCCTTCAAACAAGGGCCAGTTCATGCGCACGCCAACGGTATTGCCTTGAGAGCTGAAACCACCTGTGAAGGAGCCACCTGCCAAAAAGTCACCCTGGCGGCCTTTGTTGACCGACGCGACCAAGTCCACCGTGGGGGCGTAGGCCGCTTGCTGCTTGCGAATTTCCAGCGTAGCGACCTCGCTGGCGCGCTGGCGCGCCATGACATTCAGGTTTTGCTGGAGGGCTGCGGCTTTCCAGGCTGCTGGATCGCTCGGGGTGGGCATGACCGCGACAAATTCACGGACCACTGCTTTGATCTCTCCGATATCGGTGCCAACAATTTCGCGCAAAGCCATGCGGGCATCGGCGAGGTTGTTAGAGGCTTCAATTTCACGGGCTTTGCTGACCGAGAAACGGGCTTCTGTGTCGCTGGTTTCAGTCACATTGGCCAATCCCGAACGCTGACGGGTCGAGGCCAACTGGTATTGCTTTTCGAGTGCTTCACGCTCAGCGCGCGCCAAATTGACGCCATCTTGCGCTGCCATCACGCTCAGGTAGGCGGCCGACAAACGGACCAACAAATCTTGCTCACTGGCGGCAAATGTCAGGCGGGCCTGCTCGACGACACGCTCAGATTGCGTGATTTGCACACCAGCAGCCAAACGCAACACGGGCTGGGTGATGGTCAGTGAGGCACTGCGGCTGTTGAAGTCACGCTGTGAAGTGGTGGAGACAGCAAATGGCGACGTGCTTTGGTCAACCTGGTTGGATGATGCATCCAGAACCACTTTGGGCATGTACCCGGCCCGGGCCTGCGATTTGGTTTCCAACTTGGCGGCCAGTTCACTGCGAGCAGCCGCGAGCTTGGGGTCTTTCTGCTCTGCCATGGCCAAAGCTTCCATCAAGGCGAGGGTTTTGGCGGGCGCTGCAGCAGCGGCAGGCGCCTCCACAGAAGCCACCGGCCCCAGAACAATCGCTTTGGCAGAAACGCTTGGCTTGGCCGCCTGAGGCATTGGCGCAGCTGCAGGCGTTCTGGCTGCCACCGCCGTTGATGCGCCCAGGCGCACACTGACATCACCATTGGCTTGCGCTTGCACAACGGGCTCGCCTGTCATGGGGCGCGCCAAACGGATCGCAATCACACTTGAACGCTGGTCACCCGACACCACGGTTGCTCCCACCACATCAGGGTGGGTTGGGCGGAAATCGGCCACCAACTCGTCGGCACGCTTGCGGTTGACACCACGCAGGCTCAAGCGCACTTCTTGGGGTGTTGCACCCGCCAAGGCTTTGGCTTCCAAACCGACGGCACCAACCAGCATCAAATTGGCAGCGCCGCTGCCCACTCTGGCCTCAATCGCTTTAATTTGCACGCCGGCAATGCCTGTGGCATCCAGGGCCGGAACGTTGCGCACGCGCAAAGACTGCTGAACGCCTTTGGCGCTCACTTCACGGTCAGAGCTGGCCAACTCGATGGGACGCTGGAACTCAACCACCGCCCGAACGCCTTGACCCTGGGCCTGCACATCCACCGACTTGACCCAGTCAGCCTGAGCACGCAAGCCTGCAAGGGCACGCTCTGCACGGGCCACACTCATTTGCTCCATCACCAGCGTGATGCTGTTGTCAGTGGCTTGCCGCGCAGAGGCAGAAAACTGCGCACCCCCCTGAAGCTGGGCGCGCCATTCGCCACCTGAAACCTGGCTGGCTGCGGTGGTGAGGTCAAAAGGCACCGTGGTACGCGTCAGCGTGATGGCTTTTTGCACCTGGCCCGCGCCTTTGGCGACGAGCATTTCGCGGTCAATAGCCGCGCTCTCTCCCAAGCCGATCACCAGTCGGGCGCCATCGTTGCCCATTGGGCGAACAAAAACATCGGACAACAACCCCAAAGACTTTGGATTTTTGGCCACAAAGGCCTGCACCTGCTCAGGCTTAACGCCCGTCAATTCAATGACAAAGTGGCGTCCATCACGGGTCAAACCTGTGCGCTGGACAGTGCCCACCGCAGAGTCCAGTTGCAACTCAATGCCAGTGTCAGTGGCCTGGATTTTCAGGTCATTGACTTGGCCAGCGGCAACGTAGGTGGACAGCAACAAAACGGCAGTGGCCACAGCGCGACGGGGGAAACGAAACTTGTCCATGAACGCTCTCTTTGTTTGTGAGGTTGAAATAATTGATAAAACCTGGCTTATAAAACTAAAATTCAAAGATTTTTTGATTTAGTTCTTTTAATCAACCATAATATCAAAATCGTCAAATAATTCCTGAACTTTCCTTAACGACTGGCTTATGACTTCAGCGCACTCCTTGGTCGTTTTGATCATTGAAGACAATGACGCTCTTCGTGAAGCACTCGCCGATGTCATACGGCGTGACGGACACATGTGCCTGGAATTGAGCTGCGCAGAAGAGGTTGAAGATTCGCTGCAACAGACGCCTGATCTTTATTTGATCGATCTCAATTTGCCGGGTGAAGACGGGTTCAGTTTGGCTCGGCGTGTCAGGACCAGCCAACCGGATGCGGCCATCATCATGTTGACCGCGATGACCGCCATAAACGACCGCCTACAAGGCTACGAGACGGGCGCTGATCTTTATTTGACAAAGCCGATACATCCCAGCGAGCTGTGCTCGATCGTGAATGCCTTTGCCAGACGCCTCAAAGGCAATGCTGAAATGGGGTCAAGCAGTATTCGTCTTTACACCAGCAAATCGCTGCTTTGTGGCCCCTTGGGTGAGACCACCCTGACCAACAGTGAACTCAAGCTCATCGAGGCATTGGCCAGAGCCCCCGGGCAGACACTTCAATCGTGGCAAGTGGCCACACATTTGGGACAGGCAGAATCTTTGCCCAGCAAAGCCAGCGTGGAAGTCAGGCTCAGCCGGGTCCGTAAAAAAATGATCGATGTCGGCGCCCCGAACTCCGTGATCAAAGCCATCAAAGGCTATGGCTACAGGCTCAACTCACCCATCAACATCAGCGCCAAATGAGCGCCATCAGCGCTCGCCCAAAGACTCCGACATCGTTTTGACCACCGGCTTGAGCAGATAACTCAATACGCTGCGTTCGCCCATCTTGATTTCAAGCGATGCGGTCATGCCCGGCTGAATGTCCAACTGCTCATCGGGTCTTGAGCTGAAACGCCGCCCGTCTGTACGCACCATGACCCGGTAATAGGCCAGTTCGCCTTGTTTGAGGTCTTCTGTGAGCGTGTCGGCGCTGATGTAGGTCAGTTTGCCTTGCAAGTCGCCATAAATGGTGTAGTCGTAGGCATCGATTTTGATGGTCGCGACTCTGCCGATTTTCAGGAACGCGATGTCACTGGGCGAAACCTTGGCCTGAACCACCAAATCGTCCTCCAGGGGTACGATCTGCATGACCTCATCCCCAGCACGCACCACGCCACCTTGGGTGGTGATGCGCACATTTTTGACCACGCCACGCACAGGGGCACGCAGTTCGGTCAAATCGAGCTGGTTTTTCCGCTGTGCCAGGTTTTGCTGAACACCTGCCAGATCTTCTTGCGCCTTGCTCAGTTCTGCCTGCGCATCTTGGAAGTAGCGATTTTTTTTGTTGGTCATCTGCGCCTTCAGATCGGCCACTTGCCGCTGCAAGCGCAACACCTCGGTGAAGCTCACATCACCGCTTTTCAGCAAAGGCGAGGTCAGGTCCAGTTCTTTCTCAGCCAAGTCCACCAAACCCTGCAAAGACTGCAGCTCTTCACGTATGGCAGCTTGCCGCTTGGTGTGAAGCTGGGTCTGGGCATTGATAAACAAGGGGTATTGCAAAACCTCGGGCGGAAACACCAAGGGCGTACCCAACACCTCCGATTGCAAACGCGTGACCGTGGCGGTCAAGCCCATCATCTTGGCCTGCGACTCTAGGTACGCAGCATGCACCCGGGTTTTGTCGAACCTGACCAATACCTGACCCGCATCGACAATATCACCCTCTTTGACGTAGAGCTTGTTGATCGTGCCGCCATCCATGGACTGAATCACCTGGGTTTTGGAACTGGCGATGACCACCCCAGGCGCTCGCGTGATCTGGTCAATGACGGCCCAGTGTGCCCACAGCAAAAAAATGCCCAACACCACCGCAATGACCCAGACAACCCATCGCAAACCGAGCCACTGAGGCGAGGCATTCGACGGGTCCGTGCGCAGAGCAGACTCGGAATTGGAACGTAAAAACCACAAAATGTTCATGCTTGACCCCGTGCCTTTGCCACCGAAGGCTCAACTGCATTGACTTGTGAAACGGCCGCAGCAGGTGGTGCGGTTGGCGCTGTACCGCGCAATCGGGCCAAAACCGCATCGCGCGGTCCATCCAGCACAACGCGCCCCTGATCGACCACCAGCACACGGCTGACATGCGCCAACACGGCCGGTTTGTGCGTCACAACCACCACGGCAGAGTGCGCTGGCACTTCTTCAAAAAGATGCTTCATCACGCGCGCTTCGAGTTGGTTGTCCATAGACGCCGTCGGCTCATCCAGCAGCATGATGCGCGGCTGCTGCAGCAACAAACGCGTCAAACCGACCAACTGACGCTGGCCACCCGACAAACCCCGCCCACCTTCTGTGATCTCCAGCGCCAGGCCTTTGGGGTGAGTCTGGATCACACGGTCCAGCCCCGTCATGGCAGCAGCCCGAAGAATTTGACTGTCACTGGGCGAAGGCAAGCCCAAAGTCAAGTTTTCGCGCAACGTGCCTTGGTAAAGCCGAACATCCTGGGGCAAATAGCCAATGTGCTCTCGCACAAACTCAGGGGCCAAATGCTCCACATCCAGGCCATCGAGCTGCACCGTGCCTTGCTGGGGCTTGTACAAACCGGACAACAACTTCAGCAAGGTGGATTTTCCCGAACCCACGGTGCCCAAAATGGCAATACGCTCGCCAGCGGCGATGCTGCAATCGGCCACCTGCAAAGAAGGCTGGCCCGGGCCATAAGCAAAGGTGGTGTTGTCCAGCTTGATGCGCCCCTCACAGGTCTGCGGCACCACCAAGCGCTGCTGCGGATCGCGGTCGCTGGGCATGGCCATGATGGCGTCCAAGCCCTTGAGGGCCACCTGCGCCTGCTTCCACTGAACAATCATGTTGGGCACCATGGCAAATGGGGCCAACGCACGGCCACTGATGATGGTGCAGGCCAACAAGCCACCCATGGACAAACTGCCCTGGGTGATCTGGTAGGCCCCCACCACAATCATCCCGACATAGACAAGCTGCTGCAAAAACTGAGTCAGGTTGGTCGACAGGGTGGTGAGCGCCTTGGACTTGAGTTCACTCGTGGCAATTGTGGCGGTCAGTTGGCGCCAACGGTCCAGAAGTTTCCACTCGGCGTTGCAGGCCTTGATCGATTCAATGCCATCAATGGCCTCGATCAGCAAGCCGTTTTTGCGGTTGGACTCGGCCATGTGCATGGCTGTCAAATCCTCAATGGGTTTGCGCATCCACAAGCCCAACAAAACGGCCAAAGGCAAGACCACCAGGGGCACCATGGCCACAGGCCATGAAATCATGGCAATCACTGCAATGAAGAAAATCGCAAACGGCGTGTCTGCCAAGATGAACAAAGACGACGAGGTCAAGAAATTGCGGACCGCCTCAAAATAACGAATTTGCGATGCAAAAGTGCCCACCGTACGGGGGCGCGCGTCCATGCGGATGTCCAGCGCCTTGCCAAAGAAAACACTCGCCAAATCTTGGTCAATGGCTTTGCAGGCCCGGTCCACCAGGTGGGCTCGCACCTGTTTGAGTATCAGCTCCAGCACAATGCCCAGCAACGCACCCACCGCCAAAACCACCAAGGTCGAATAGCCCTTGGTGGGCACCACACGGTCATACACCTGCATGGCAAACATGGCCCCCACCAGTCCCACCACACTGATCACCAACGTGGCCAGCACCGCATCAAAAAACACATGCCGGTATTGGCGCACCACATACACAAACCAGTCGCCTGCCGAGCTCGGTCTCTCGACCGTGGGGCCAGCTTGAGACTGACGCGAAGGCTTGAGCATCAAGATCCTGCCTTCAGTCAGCGCTTGGGCATCCAGATTCTGGCTTTTCCCCTCATGGTCTTCTGCGGCGCATTGACCAGCGCTCAGCTGTCCGCGCAAAACCAACACTTGCGCACCATCCTTGGACACCCACAGCAAAGGGAAGACCGAGCGCGCCATCTGGCCGGGGCTGATCTCAGCCACATCGGCCTGAGAAAAATGAACACGCCACAACTCCGTGGCTTGCACATGGCGCGGTAGGTCAGCAATGGGCACACCATCTTTGTTCTTCTCGACCATGCCAAAGCGAAACGAGGGAACAGCATGCCCCTGCAAAGATGCCAAGCGCGTCAGCTGGCTGGCCAGCTGGGGGTCATGCAAATAATTTTCGACACCTTCGGGCTCAGCAGACGCAACGGGGGCAAAAAAATCATTCATGGATCAAGGATGTGTTTTGGGCTCGGATGGCGCCCGTGAGAATCAACAGCCTCAACTGGGACTGCAAAAGGGAAAAACGCACGTCGGCCAAATTGAACCCCGCCTGGGTTCGCTCTCTTTGCGCATTCAACACATCCAGCCAGTTCTTTCTGCCGATCTGGTACTGGCGCAAGACCGACGCCATCAGCTCGGCCGTGGCGGCCTCCAGCGACTGCGCCGGCGTCAACTGACTTTGCAAATTTTCAATGTCGTTGTGCAGTGTCAAAACCTGCGAACGCAAGCTCAGCTCGAGCACCTTCATCTCTTGCTCGGCGGCTTCCTGGCGCGACACGGCAGACTGGATACCGGCCAATGCACTCAAGCCCGCACCCGACTGAAACTGCAGGCCCACATAGGCCCTGCCCCGATCGGGCGAGGCAAAAAGCGGCCCTGACAGCACATATTGGTAACCCGCCACGACCGTCGGCATGGTTTGTGAACGTGCCAAGGTAATTTGAGCCGTAGCCGCCGACATTTGCGCCTCGAGTTTTTGACGCTGAACCGAATACTCCAAAGCCAGATCAGCCACCTGCTGAGGATCGGCTACGGCGCGGTAATCGATTTTTTGTGGCGCCGTGGGCAGGCCCACCACAGGCCCAACCCACTGGCTCAGCAGGTTGCGCGTGCTCTCGAGTTGACGGCTCATTTGCAACTGCTCGGATCGCGCTTGCTGCCAACGCGCCATGGCCAAGGTGACATCGGCCTCGGGGCTGATTTGCGCTTTCACACGCCGCGAAATCATGTCCAACAAACGCTGATGCTCTTGCACGTTCTCATCTGCCGTACGCAAGCGGGCGGCCAGACGCAACAGCTCGAAAAACGAGCCCCCCACCTGGTTCATCGCATTCAATTCGGCTTCTTGCAACGCCGCCTGACCCACACGCACATTGGCCTGACCCAACTCAATGCGCCCGTCGATCCGCCCACCCGCCCAAATGGGCTGCTCAATTTTGGCAATGCTCTGGGCATACTGGGAATCAGAGCGCACTTCGCTGGTCAGTGCGGGGTAACGACCCCAGTTGGCGGCATCCAGCTCGAAGCCCTGGGCCTTGAGCTGGCTGCGTGCCTGAAAGATAGACGGGTGTTGTGTCACCGCTTTTTGCAGCAACTCGGTCAGGCGCACACCATCGGCCTGCGCAACGGCTTGCATGGGCCCCATCATGGCCAGAACCAAGACCCCCCCAAGGATGCGGCAACGCCATTGCCATGGTCCCGGATTCGATCGACCATTCATAGATTTCCGAGCCTCAAAAGAAGATGAACTCGATCAACGAGTCGCCCCCGAAAACCACCTTCTTTGTTGCGCCACATGTTGCAAAAATGTTTCGTGCATGACACCGGGGTGGCCACCCACCCGCTCGATGTGTGACGAACGCATCCAACCGGCGAGAGACGGGCTTTGGAGGACTTCATTGACCAACATGTTAAATTTTTGAATTTTTACATTATCAGTGCTTGAGACTGCATAAATCCCCGTAAATCCAGAAAGTTCCAGCCCTTGAACAATCGCTGCAAAACGAGGCGCCTTTTCAAAAGGAGGAGCGGAAGCGCGCCGCCCGGCAGTCGCCAGCAACTGCAAACGCCCTGCCTGAATCAACTCATAAGCTGCCGTTCGGGTCGCAAACATGATGTCCACATGCCCACCCATCAGGCTTTGAATGGCCTGCAGTTCCCCCTTATAAGGCACCGCCACCACTTGACCCGGGAATTGCCGTGACAACAACTCGCACGCCATGATCAACTGGCCCGGGGGGCCCGCGCAACTGACGCTGTGACCACCGCGACGCCCTTGCGTCAGCAAATCATTCAAATCTGACCCAGAAAAGCCCGGTTTGGCCACGACCAAGATTTCTGTATCACCCAATTGAATGACCGGCTTGAACGCCTGCAGCACGTCAAATTTGAACAATCCGAGGGCCTGCCCGGTAGTCAAGAAGCTGTTGGTCATCAACCAGGTTTGGGATTTCGGGTCTGCAGCCTGTCGCAACACGTACTCCGCACCCAAGGCCCCATCGGCACCAGGCAGGTTTTCAACCACATAGGTCTGCCCTGTTCTGGCATGGAGCTCTGTGGCGATCATGCGTGCCACTCGGTCCAGCGATCCACCTGGCGGAAATGGCACGACCAACTTCTGCAAAGGCAAGGTCTGTGCCGCGACGGAACACAATGTCAGCAAGCCCAAGCACGCCAAAACACAGTACAAAAGCCACCGGGCTTGCCTGTGGCCACTTATTGTCCACATGATCTTTCCTCTATGAATTTGGCTCGATGCGCACCATGGACGCCACGGCCTGGCGCTGCAACTTGCCGGCCAGATTGCGCGGCAATGCAGGCACACACAGCCAATAAGCTGGGCAATGTGCTGCAGGCAAGTGCTTGGCGCAATGGTCGCGCAGTGAGCCGATGGCATGACCGGGCTTAAGCACCACCACGCCCACCAAGACGGGCACCTCGGCCACACCCATGGTCGCCACCGTGATCGCCACATCCGCCACGCCCGGCTGCAGCGCAATGGTCTGCTCGACGCGCTCAGGGTCCACCTTGAGTCCGCCCAGATTCAACACGTGGTCTGCACGACCGTGTAGCTCCAGGTGCCCACCGGTGGTGAAGCTGGCCATATCACCGGGGTAAAACCAATCAGGCGCTTGCTGAGGCAGCTGCCCATCTTCATCCATGTAACCGCTGAACATGGCGGCCGAGCGCAAACGCAAAAAACCCACCTCCAGCGGTGACAGTGGATGCGCCAGTCCATCCACCACTTGGGCCTCCACCCCTTCAAAAATGGCCAAACGGTTGGCGTCATGGTCACCGCCGCCCTCGGCGTTTTGCCGCCAAACGGCCATGGGCCCCATCTCGGTGGAGCCATACAGCACCACCACTTTGGCGCCCCACTGCTCGCGCAAAACCTCAAGCACACGGCTGGAAACCCGGCCGCCGCCCACGATGACACGAGACAAACGCAAAGACGGGCCTTGGCCCGGAAAATCCAGCAGGAAATTGGCCATCTTGCTGGCCGCATCGGCTGACAACACCAGCACCGTTGTTTGTGCAGCCTGGAGCAATTGCAAGAGCTGCGCCGGCAAAATGGATGGCGGCTGAAACACCACCTCGGCCCCGGCCCACAGTGCCCTGCAGGCATTGGCCAAGGCCCAATACATGCTGTGCTCCAAAAACAGCACCACACGATCTTCAGCCTGAAACTGCTCGCCCATCTGCAGTGACGCGATGAACGCCGACTGCGATGTCACCACGCATTTGGGTTCACCCGTGGTGCCCGAAGACATGGACAACAACCATGGCTGAGACGAGTCGAAAGCCTGGTAGCCAGTGGCGGCCAAACCCTCGGCGCTGTGGGGCGCAAACACCTCGCGTGCTGACACGGCTTGGCAACTTGGGGGTAACTGCAGCGTAGCCGCATCTCGCCGATCATGGACCAACCATGACAAGCCAAGACGCGCAAACGGCCCACTGCCAAACTGCTGCAACCAAGAAGCCTGCACCGCGACACCCATTGCGCCCGCTTGTGACAGGCCCAAAAGGCTGGTCACATGTATCGCGGGATTGTCCATGAGCAAACCCACACGATCACCCGGGCGCAGCCCTCGCGCCTGCATCGCCTGTGCAAACTGCAGGGCTCTCTCTAAAAGTTCGCCACGGCTCAGGCGTACGCCTTGAAATGCAAAGGCGACACGAGTCGCCTCTAAACGAGGCTCACGCAAATACGCCAACACTTTCATGCCGGGCTCCACACTTGCGCAGCCCGGCATGGCTTTGACGGCCAAACGATCACACCAAGAAAGTCAAGTTGTCGTTCAGGACAATGGGTAAGCCGAGATGCGCGATGGGTGCATCAACACCCACACCGGCTGAACTCAGTGTGACCTCATGATCACCGGCCAATCCTTCGACCTGCCAACCTGTCCAAGCATCCGGATTGGTTCGCTTGTCAATGATCAACAAATCATCGTTTCTGAAGGCCATCTCGTCCAGATTCAGAGTGCCGTAATCAACATTTGAGGATTCAGGCACTGTCATGTTCTTATCGAGGTCGCCGTCAACGGACAGGACCGGATCCACAAAGCGCACTGTGTAGTTGCCCGCAGCAAAATCGACGTCACTCAATGTGTAAGAGTAAGAGAACTCCTGTGCATCGGGGTCAAAGCTAACGGAGTTCGACAGTTCTATTGTGTCTTCACCGTCATCAAACACACCGTTCTCGTTTGTGTCAAACCAGGCGCCAAATGCATTTGCTTCGGCATCCAGACGGCCAATCGAGATGTAGTCAGGCCGTGCCTCCCAACCCAATTTTTGGTTTTTGCCATCGGCATCTTTGGACAATGACCAGCCTTTTTCGTGATAGACACCACTGACCACGGCCGCTTCCAGCCAATAGGGGTGGCTCAGATAAATTTCCGATCCGCCATAGGCTTCGCGGTACCCTTGATCAGGCAGGTAACTGGCGTGGTTGCTCTGTGCCAACAAGTCGTTCAATGTGTTGTTACCACTTCGTTTCTGGGTGTCGTTGTCAAACAATATCAGCGTGTGTGTTGCACCGGTCAGTGTGTTGTTGGTGGGACCATCCCCACCAATCAACTCAGTTTGGGAGTTGGTAAATTCTTCGGTACTGGTGACGGTAAAGACACCGTTGGCCCAGGTCCCGTAGTAAACCTCAAACTGACCATTGTCGATTTGGTCATCCCCACCGGCCGTAGAGCCAAAGCTGCTGGGCACAGCGATCTTCTGGTTGCCATCAAAACCATTCAAGACTGTGGCACCCTGGATGCGATCTCCCTGGCCAATTTGCCAAGATTTCAACTCCCAGCGATAGTCTGGTGATTCGTCTGTGAACTGATCGTCTTCCCAAACAATTCGGCTGAAATCATAGGCAAAAACATTGTCATTGTCGGTTATGTAACTGTTGATGTGATCCCAGCGATTGTTGACATATTCATCCGCATCGATCCAACCGCTCTTGTCCGCAGAGGAGTAGTCAATGGTCAGACGCGACGTGTTCACTGCCCAGGCCGGGTCAATGACCTGAACGCCAGGGGCTCCAGCAACGAAATCGGTGACCGCTACACCGACTTGCACATACAGCGTTGCGGCCGCTGTGTTGTGGTTCAAGACATGGTATTGAGCGCCATCCAAAGTCACTGTATTCGCAGCTTTGGTCCAGACGCCAACGGCGTTGGTGTCCATAAGCTGCACGGTATCGCCTGCGCTGCCTTTGACCATCAGCTGTTTGCGGCCGGTGGCTTCAAAAGTGTTTGCATTAGCCATATCAATCAAATCACGCAGAACGAGCTTGAGGGTATTTTCGCCCTGTGTGTTCAGATCAATGACGTCCACACCGTCAATGCGACTGCCGCCGAAATTTTGCGAAGCCGCCTGATTTGATATCGCAGTCAAATCCAAAGTGGCCGATCCCGCGAGCTGGATCGTGTCTTTACCTGTGCCACCTTCAATACGCGACAGTTTGCCCAGATTGCCGCCAAGACCAAGCGGATTGGCCAGCGCCTCAATCATTCCTGCGCCCAGGATGAACACATCATTACCAGCACCGCCATAGGCCACACTTGCTGCATCCAATTTAAATACGTCATCACCGGCACCACCAGCCATTGAACGCGACTCACCAGCATCGGCAAAAGTGTTGTTTTGTGCATCCCCAAGTTCATCAAACACAGAACCCTGAGATGTGGCTTTGCCGTACACCACATACGTACCGCTTAAAACGCCACTTGGTGCTTCAATGACAAAGTCTTTAATGCCATCGCCGTTGAAGTCTCCTCCCCCTTTGACTTGATTGCCATAGCTATTGGTGTTGGTACCACCGCTGAGAACATAACCGTCGGAGGCGGCCATGGAAGACGATACTGCTAGCTGTCCCCCATCCGCACGTCCATAAACCACATAGGCTTTGTTGCTGTTGAAGTCACCCAACAGCACATCCGCAAGACCATCGCCGTTGACATCGCCAGCACCCGATACAGACCAAGCAAAGGCAGAGCTTTCGCCAGTAATTTTGAGTCCTTGAGCAGAAGTCCAGTTCTGCAAATCGATGGCGGTTCGGTCGGCGCGACCAAAAACCACAAAAGCATCACTTGTTCCATTAGCCCCACCACCGATGATGAAATCGGCATAACCATCGCCGTTGAAATCACCCAGCGCACTCACGTGGTTTTGACTAGGGATCATTTGTGTGTCGTAACTCTCGCTTCTGTTAGTCGTGAATGCTGAAATGGAAATAGATTGAGCCGGTAGCGAAGCAGCTGAAATATTGGTGGGGTTGGCCTGGCCGAAAACCACTCTTGAAGCGGTTGCTTTGTCAGCCACTACAAAGTCAGGTATACCGTCACCATTGAAGTCGCCTACACCGTCACCAGCCAACATGCCATTTCCCAAGGCAATTGTGTAGCCGGCATTGCCCAAAGAACCTGTGTTCAGATCTGTGATGTCCGTACGTCCAAAAACAATGACAGATGGGCGATTTTGATAGTCCCAGTTGATTATCAAGAAATCATCAACCCCATCGCCGTTGATGTCTCCAACAGATTTGCTTTGCCAGTTATCTTGAAACGTGTTGGGGCCGTCTATGACAATGGCCGGCGAGCTGGAGTTAACGTCCAGCACCAATTGGCCATTTTGGGGGGCGCGAATGTCCAGCGCAATGAAATCATCCCTGCCATCGTTGTTCACGTCACCCAAAAAGGCCGGCGCGTAGTCCAAAACCGAAACGACTGACGACACAATTTTGCCGTTTTGACCCAATGTAGTGGCGCTTATAGGATTGACCGCGGTCAGTAATCCTGATGGCCGCCCCCAGACCACATAAGTCTTGGACCAGTCAGATATGACAATGTCAGAGTAACCATCAGAATTCAGGTCCCCTGCAATATCAAAAAATGCGCCACTGTTCGGCTGAAAAATGCTTGGAGACGCCCCAGGAGTTGTGATTCGTATCGGTTCTGGTGTCGCCGCAAAAGTGACCGGCACTGCGCTCGTGATAGAGAGGGCATCGCTGGGAGCACTGATATTTCCAGCATCATCCGCTAGGGCGTAAGAGTATTTGTGCAAACCAGTACTGACCGCATTGCTGGGCGTCAGCACGCCGGTGCTGGCGTTGTAGTTAGAGGCCACTTGCTGGCCGTCTACAAACAAAACAGGCGCAATGGCCAAACCCCTTTGCACCAGAATGCCGGGCGTGAAATCGTCGGTGCTGCTGGCCGCGCTGTTGTTCGAGGTTTCAGCGCCTGCATCGTCAACATAGGCTGCAGGAGCAGCGGGCTTATCGGGCGCTGTGGTATCGAGCGTGTAACTCACATCCCAAGAGGTGCCGCGGTTGCCCATGGCATCGATCACCAGCCAGCGGATGCTGCCTTCACCTGGTTTCAGGGTGACCCCAGTCCAACTGAAGCTGGTGCCATTGACCATGGCGGTGATGTCGATGAGGGTGGTTCCGCCATCGAGCGAGGCCATCAGCTTTTCGCCTTCCCCCAAAGCCGCGCTGAGAGTGCCTCTGACGGTTTGCGCCGCCACTGTGGTCAGGCGGTCGGTGTTGCTGACCCCGGTGTCTTGGCTCAGGCTAGCGGCCGTAACGGTCACCGTGGGTGCCTGTGTGTCCACCGTGATGGTGCGTGCTGCACCGGAAGCACTGCGGTTTCCAGCGACGTCTTCCACAAACACGCGGTAGGTGTATTGGCCATCGGCCAGGGTACCGTCGTTCACCGTCCAAGTGGTGCCGTCCACGATCAGACCCGCCTTGCCGGTGATGGTGACGGTTTGGCCTTGACCGTTGGTGCGGTCAATCGCGATGCGTTCGTCTTGAGCCAGTGCACGGGTCAGGGAGCCCGTCAGGGTGGGGGTGTTGTCGTCAGTTAGACCATTAGCTGAACTGCTGTTGCTCACCAATTGCAAGCTTGAAATACCATATCCATTAGCCCCTGCATGTGTGGCGATGGCTATGGGATTCCCGCCAATGTTCCAGTTGTGGGTTGTAGGCAAATTAACGTAATCGTTCGAATATTTAGCATCGACGATTTTGAGCTCAATACCATTTGACGAATCAGTCAATTGAAGCTGAACGGCTTTGGTGTACTTACCGTCATATTCTGCTTGTATCCAAAAAGAAACTTGTGAGCGGTTTGCGTTGTAAACCGTCGACCCACTGTTGTACACGCCTGGCCGAGTACCATCCGCTGAAATAAAAACCCCACCAAAAGTGGCAGACAACTGAGACAAGTCGAGGTCGGTGACATTTACCTCTGTCACTTTGTTGGTGCCGGTCTTGGAGGCATAGCCGCTTTCGAGCAGTTTCAGGCTCGTTGACAACAGGTTGCCTTGTGCAAGCCCCACATCGTCAGTGATCGCATCAATGCTGCCCAGAATGCCAGTGGGTGCAACCAGATCCACCGCCAGGTTGGTGAAGTTGTAATCGGCGTTGACGTTTGCAGCGTCTCCCGCTGTGCCGCGCAAACGCACGGTGTAGCCGTAGCTGCCATTGGCCCAAGCTTGTGCGGGCACCGTGAAGACGAACTCTCCGGTCTGGTTGTTGTAGCTTTGCAGCGTGGCCGTGATGGCGGCTGCGCCTTGCGGCACGGCCACGGTCACGGTCAGGTTGCCCGCCACAATGTCTTCGATCATGGCAGTGCTGCTGACCACCTTGCCGGTGATGCGCACCACGGCGGCGCTTTCGCTGGCATTGACGATGTCGTCTTGAGCCACAAAGTCAGGCGCGATCGAGGCCAAAGCGCCCGTGAAGTCCCAGCCCGAGGTGCCAGTCTCGCTCTTACCCACATAGCCTTGGTTAGCGCTGTCGACAAAGGTGCCAGCATCCAGCGTGACGTAATAGCGCGTGCCGGTGGTCAGGGTCGGCAGGGTCACATAGACGTCGGTGCCATTTTCGATACGCACGGCGTTGCTGGCCACATCGATCTCGGCCACCAGGGCGTCACCTGACACGTTGAACAACTTGATCTTGCCAGTGCCGGCTTGCACGGCCTTAGAGAACACCAGGTTGAGTGTGGCCTTTCCAGTGCTGTCGTTGGCCAAAAAGCCACCATCTGCAGGAATGAATTCCTTGACATACGGCGCATTGAACACGTCCTTGCTCACGGTTTGGCTGGCAACACTCACGTTGCCAGCCAGGTCAGTGGCCGTCAGATCGAATGTGCTGGTGGCTTTGTTGAGCCAACCCGTGCCTGCGGTGGTGAGTTCGGCCTGCGTGGGCACCAGGCTCCAGGTGCCGTTGGCGGCGTTGAGCACGATGCGGTTGGAGGCAATGCTGACGCCATTGATCTTCAGGCTCAGGGCGGTGCCAGGTTCGTAGTTGCCACCAATGCTGGCCGGGGTGAAGGTGGTCAGGTTGGTGTTGACGGGCGCAAGGGTGTCAATGGTCACTTGGGTCACAGGCCCTGGAGCGCTGACGTTGCCGGCCAAATCGACATAGCGGTAGGCCACTTGGTACACGCCGTCTGAGATCGGTGCATTGGGAGTCAGGGTGTTGTCTTCAAGACTGAAGGCGGCACTCACCAGCTGACCGTTGATCAACAATTCAGCAGACACAGCATCCGCAGGCTTGTTCTGCAGCATGAAGGCAGGTCGCGTGATGTTCGTGATGTCGTCGATGCTCTTGATGCCGCTGTCCTGCTCTGGCGAGAGCAGGTCAAACACAGCGGCGCCAAAGGCAAAGTTCACATAGGTTTCATTCGACAAGTAGTCAAATCGCATGTCATCCACGGTGCCATTCAGGCGCACCACCATGAAGCCTTCACGGCCTGTCAATCGGGTCGCAGCAGCCGTTGTGCCTTGGTTAACCGTGACGTCAGTTGACCAGAGAATTTCCACTGGCACAGGGAAAGAAATGGTGACAGGGTTGTTTGGGTTACCAATTGAAGAGAACGCCAACACGGGGTTGCTCATCGGCGAATCAAACGTCAATTGGTTGATGGAGGCCACATCGTTGCGAATCGACGTGGTGTTGGGCACTCCGAAAGACACCGGGAACAGCCCCTGGTTGTACATGTTTGAAGTAGAGGTGAGGTTAAGCGCAGCTTGGTCTAGCTTTTTCAGGGTGTAGGTGAAGGGCACATCACCAATGGTGCCGTTGACGACGTTGGTGCTGGTGTTGATGCCATTGGGGTAAGTGGCCCAGGCAAAGTTCTGGGGCGCAGCGGGCGCCACCATGTCCAAGGTGTAATTTTGGCGACTGACCCCCCCCTCGTTGCCTGCAGCGTCAATCACTTTGAACTGCAAGCTGCTGGCGCCGTTGGTCAAGTTCACATTGGCCCAGGTAAATTCATCGCCACTGACGGTGGAGGTGATGTCTTGCCAGTTGGCCCCGCCATTGGACGAAGCCCACAAACGGTCCCCTGCCTGCAATGCTTGCGGTTCGTCACCATCCATCAGACGTCCAGTAACGGTTTGCGTGGCCTCTTTGGTGATGAAATCAGAATCACTGATGCCGGTGTCGGCACTGATGTCGATGTTCCGGACCATGGTCTCGGGGGGGGTCAGGTCCAGGCTGTAATCCTGACTGCTGATGGGGCTGATGTTGCCCGCCACATCCACCACCCGGAACTGCACGCTGCTGTTGCCTTCGAGCAGGGTCACTCCCGTCCAACTGAGTTGGCCGCCAGAGTTGATCATGCTGGTCACATCTGTCCAAGAGGTGCCGCCATTGACCGAACCAAACACCTTGTCCCCTGTTGTCAGGGCATTGTTGAGTTGCCCGGTAATGGTTTGGGCCGGTGTGCGCGTGATGAAGTCGCTGTTGCTGCTGCCGCTGTCGGCACTGATGTCGATGTTGGTCACGCGCAGTGAGGGGGCAATGGTGTCAATCTGCACCGCCAAAGCGGTCCCAGCTGCACCGATGTTGCCCGCTGTGTCCACCCAGCGGAAACTGAAGTTGCGCTCGCCATGCTCGAGCGCCTGCACAGGGCGCAAAGTGCCGTCGTTGGCGTCATAGGCGGCTTCCACCATCACGCCATCAACCAGCAGCTGCGCGCCCGCCATGCCCACTGGCAAAGCGCCCACCACCAAACGGGGTTGGGTGTTGTTGGTGATGTTGTCGCTGTTGCTGCTGCCGCTGTCGCTGGCAGCCAGCAGATCGAGCGGGCTGGTGGGCGCGGCCGGCGGCATTTGGTCCAGAGTGAAACTCCAGGTGCTGATGGGGCCTTGGTTGCCCGCAGCGTCTTGCACGCGGAACAACACCTGACCTGGGCCCTGAGGCAATGTCACGCCTGGCCAAGCCAGCGATGTGCCGTTCACCACAACAGAAATGTCTGCCCATGTGGCACCGCCATCCAAGCTGGCGCGCAGGGTTTCGCCAGCAGCCAATGGCGCGCTCAGCGTGCCGGTCACGGTTTGGCTGGCCACATTGGTGATGCGGTCAGTGGCGCTTTGGCCACTGTCTTGGCTCAAGCTCAGGGCCGACACCAAGGTGGTGGGTGGGCTGGTGTCCACGATGATGGTGCGGCCTGTTGTGGCCGCACTGCGGTTACCGGCAGCGTCTTCTACAAAGGCGACGTACTCGTAGGCACGACCGTCTTGCAAACCGCTGTCGCTCATGCTCCAAGTGGTGCCGGTGGGCTTGAGGCCTTCGATGCCCGTGGTTTCAACCTCAGGACCCGGCTGATTAGGATTGGTCACGTCACGGCGGTACACCACCACGCGGGCATCACCCGAAAGAGCCGCACTGAGGGTACCGCTGACAAATGGGGTGATGTCGTCGCTGACGCCCGTGTTGGCCCCAGCAGCCCACAAATCGCCCTGAACAACACCGGCGTCATCGCTTGCGCTTTGCAAACTGGCACTCATGGTGGGCGCGGTCAGATCGATGGTCAGGTTGGTGAAGACGTACTGAGCCTGAACCCCTTGGGCTGCGCCTTGCGCACCGTTCAAGGTCACGATGTATCTGTAACGGCCTTCTTGCCACACATTGGCCGCGATGTTGAAAGTGAACTCACCAGTGCTGGTGTTGTAGCCCGTGATGGTGGCCGACACAGGGTTGTTGTTGGCATCGCGCACATCGAGCGTCAAGTCATTGGTGGTAATGGCAGCAAGCACGCCACCGTTGCTGACGACCCGGCCTGTAACCGGCACCACCGCAGCACTCTCCACCCGGTTGATCATGTCATCGGCGGTAACAAAATCGGGCGCAATCGATGCCGTGACTGCAGAGAAGTTCCAACCGTTCAGCCCTGTCAAGGTCTGCCCAAGGTAGGCTTCTTGGTTGCTGTCAACGAAGCTGCCTGCATCCAGGGTGACGTAATACTGGGTGGCCATGTTCAAGCCGGGCAAACGGACAAATACGTCGTTTTGACCTTCGCCATCAATGCTCACGTCTGCACTGCTCACCAACACGGTGTGAATCAGGTTGTTGTTCAGGTCAAAGACCTTCAGTGATCCTGTGCCTTTGGTGATGGGTTTGGAGAACACCAAGTTAAGGGTGGCGTGGCCTGTCGCGTCATTGGCCAAAAAACCGTTGTCCGCTGGGATGAATTCCTTGACATACGGACCACGCAAGTCATCAGCTGTGACCGTGCGGTTGGCTTGTGCAATGTTGCCAGCCACATCGGTGACGGTGATCCGCAGTTCGCTGACAGCGCCTTCCGTGCGCAAGGTATTGAGCTCATCTGGACTGGGTTCATAACGCCAAGTGCCGTTGCTGTTGAGCACGACTTGCCCTGTGGCTGGCTGCCCGGCAATGCTCAGTTGTACGGCGCTGCCCGCCTCATAAGTGCCACTGAAGCTGCCCACTGTCACGCCCGTGATGGCAGAACCAACAGGCGCACGGGTGTCAATGGTGACCGGCAATGCGGTGCTGAGGTCACTGCGGTTGCCGGCTGCGTCTACAAAACGGTAGCTGACTTGCAACACGCCGTCCGACAGGGCTGCGTTGGGTTGCAGGGTCTGGGTGTTGGGGTTGAATGTGGAGGCAACCAGCCTGCCGTTGACCCACATTTCTACAGCCACGGCATCTGCCGGAATGCCCTCTACGTCAAACACAGGGCGTGTGTTGTTGGTGACGTTGTCAGTGTTCAGTTGCGAATCGGATGCGGCTTGCAGATCGGCCGCTTGGCTGGGCGCCAATGGGGCCTGTGTGTCGATGAAGCAGGTTTTTTCTACCAAGGGGCCCTTGTTGCCGGCTTGGTCAATAACCTGGAACTGCACTCGGGTGATGATGTCCGAAATGAGGGGTACTTGGTTCCAGTTGACGCTGGTGCCGCTGACTGAAGAGGTGATGTCAGTCCAGGTAATGCCGCCATTGAGGCTGGCACGCAGGGTCTCGCCCACTTCAAGCGTTTGGCTGAGTTGTCCGCGAATGCTCTGGTCTGCGATGTTGGTGATCCAGTCGGTCGCACTGGCACCCGTGTCTTGGCTGAGCAATGGCGAGAGCAGGGTTGCTTGGGGTGCTGATGTGTCGACAATCAGTTGGAGAGGTAGGCTTGCGTCACCGCGGTTACCCGCTGCATCCACATAGCGGTATGTCACGCTGTGACTACCATCCGTCAGGATGTTCTGAAGGCGAACAGTGCCCGCAAACAGATCGTAGGTGGCGGGGACCACATCGCCATTCACCAGAACTTCGACGGTCATGCCAGCTTCTGGCAAAGCGCCAATGGTAAAACCAGGACGCGCCTGACCCGTCACATCGTCGTCATTGTTGCTGCCGGTGTCATGCATGGCCAGCAAGTCGGGGGCCGACTGGGGCGCCGCTGGTGCGGTCGCATCGTATTGGGCCGTCACGCTATCGGGATGATCAGGGTCGATATGGGCACGGATGGTAAAGCTCTGGCCGTCTTGGATGCCCATGGCGCTGAATGTGCTGGGCAGTTGCACTTGCCAAGCACCATTTGGACCTACTTCTGCCTTAAGCGAGGCCAGCACCACGCCGTCTTTGAGTACGCTGATGCGGACGACACTGCCCTCATCTGCGTCGGTGGATGTGCCCTGGATACGCAGGGGCTGGGTTTCCTGAGCGTTGACCCAGGGACTGCGTTCAATCTGCACCGATGGTGGTGTGAGGACTGCGCCAGGCAAATTGTCGTCATTGAAGTCCTCCAACGCCTCATTGAGTGCACCCGGCACATCAGCAGGCCTCGCATCCAAAAGACGTTCGATGCCTTCTTCCAGGTTACCTGGCACCAGGCGCGAGAGTGCGGCGAGCTTTTCTCCGTATGTTTTGGCTTGCTTGTCTTTCTCTGTCGAAAAACCCACATCGTTCACAGCCACTGGCAACACGCCGACAATGTCTGGCACGCCAACCCATGCACTGACAGCCTTGTTGGCATCTGCGATTTTTGTCAGCTTGCCCTGGTCACTGAGGAGCGCCGAAACGGCCTCAGGTGTAAGAGCCACATCACCCACAGCGGCTTTTCGGAAGGCCATTTCTGTGAATGGCGTGATGGCCATGTAGTTTTGGCCAGGATTGATGGTGGTCACGGCTCGCAAAGCCGTCGATTCCAATGCAATCAGTCCTGCCACTTCGTCGTAGTACTGGACTGGTTTCAAATCATCCGGGAGGCGGTCATACAACACCCCCATCACGGCGCCTTTGTAATCGCCAAAATCGACAATGACCCCTGAAACGACTGTTTTTTCGACGCCAGCATCCATCACTTTGGAATATTGGACTTGAATTTTCCCTTTGTAGGCCGAGCCTACGCTGGGCAATAATTCGCCTTGATCGTTCCCTGTCAATTCAAGCAGCAAGCCCCGGTTGCCAAAAAATGCCAGGGTCATGTTTTTGGCTTCAAAGGGGCCAGCGGCCATCGCGGTTTCGAGGCTGGCTGTGGGGGCCGCCTTGTCCTTGCCGTTCAGCGCCATCAAAATACCTGCGCCCGCAAGACCGATTTTTATCAACGAGCCCGTGCCGTGGTTCCACCAAAGCCCTTTGTCGTCATCGCACTCTTCACTGTTCTTTTTTTCAGGCAGCTTGCAATCTACCGCCGTGGCCGAAGTGTTTGCCGCCGATGAGTTGGCCGCAGACGTGTTGGCTTGCGCCAAGGTCCAGACTTGAGACGGTTCAGCCGCTGGAGCATCGCTCAAAGAAACGATTTCGTCTTGCACGATCTTATCGGCCGTCTCAAAGTCATCCTGAGGCATCTGTACGCGCTTGCTTGCGCGATTCACCACCCGATCGCCCCCGCCTGCGACCTCACCATTCGGAATCAATGCTGATAGAGCGTCACGATCGGTTTGAGATTTGTTAGGGCTGCGTGTATTGACAGGGCCTGCAGACTTCTTTTGACTCATGCTTTTTCTCCGAAACAATTAGGGTGCTCGTCGCGCAGGCGCAACGATTAAATGACAAAAATATTTTTGACATTAAATCACATGAAAAAGCTCGAAACTTAACAAAACTGAACATGGCTTTGCGCTGTCAGAGCAAGCCTTGCCGTCTGTGGATGGACCCACACGTCAACATGGCTGTATTTGAGATACCAGGCGGCACTCGGCAACATGCGGCATGCGACTTGCGGCTTGCTGCGCATGCGACCGGCACCTGATCTCAGTCCAGATTCAGTGCACCCAAACCAACACGGCCGTTCCCAACACAAAGACCAACAGCTGCAGAGCGATCAGCCTCTTGTCCATTTGCAATAAGCTCTCCATGCTTTGTTCGGTGGCTTGGTTGCATTTTTGGAATACAAGGATCGTCCGCACCAGTGTCAAAACAATCAATATATATGCCAGCAGATAAATTTTATCGATCAGTACGAGATAAGTTAATTCAGGCAGCGCGTCGGAATATCCTATTTGCAAGAAAATGGCCGTCAATAGGGCCCCCCCTGCGAGACCGGTGCGGGCGTCTATACTCCGTGGCGATAAAATCAAAGCAGAAAGTGCCACACACAAAACAATGAATATTGGTAATAACAACCGCCAGAAAAAGTAACTGGTTGGCCGCTCCACGTGAATATTGAAGTGTGCTGTTGAATACAGCGATGAGGCTTTGTCTTCACCAAAATTTGTCCGATAATCATGGTGAAAAACCTGGCCTGACCAACCCGTCAAGGACCAACCAGGTATAACAAAGTTACTGCCTAAACCACTGTTTTCTTGATCAATTACAAATGAGAGCTCTTCCGCACTGTATAAGGCATCCTCCACCTGAATGGTCAATTTTTGTTGATCTAAAGGATAGTCGGTCAGATTAAAAGGTTGATAAAATCTGCCCTCGACCTTTAGAATTTGGTACTTCGATCCGTCCGCCATTATTTTGGGGTTCGGGTTAATTCTTTCATATTGTTTGTTCCATTTTTCAACCATATTTTTAAATTCAAGAGAGGCAACAGGATCAATGTCTCCCTTCCAACGCAGCCACAAATACAGGTCAGCATAAAAGGTATTGCTGCCCATATCCAACTGATAAATAGCTATTGGATAAATTCCTATTTTGACTTGATGGGTAGCAGTATTTGAACTGTCTACCGGTAGCAGCGCACCTTGAAGGGGCTTATTGGCAAGGACGTTGATGTTCAAACCAGACAATAAAATGAACAACGAAATGAACCTGATCAAGCCATTGAAAAACATCGATATCCTCATTCAGTACGTTGTTAGTTTTTCCGTCTTACGAAAATCAAATCTTCAAGTCACGCCATTGCAAGTTCCCGCCATGACTGAATCCATGATACAAGGTGTTCATCGCATGGGTGCCCAACAAATTGCGTTATGGTCCGTGCGGGTTGTCCTGCATGAACACGCTCAACAAAACCGCACGCTTTAACTAGAATTTATGTCTTCATTCAAGTCGATCAATAAATTTATACTTTTATATACATTTATTTTTTTATATACCATTTTTGTTGGACAGGCGAAATCTGCTTGGGCTGGATCATCTCACGACTTGATCGCCGAGAGAGCCTGGCTGATCGATCAAGGTGGTCTGATGACTTGGGAAGAAGTTCAACAATCAAAAGATTGGCGAATAAAAAAAGACAGCCCTGTCATCAGTGCCGGCTATGGCAAAGGCGCTGTATGGTTTCGACTGCGCATCGATCCAACATCAACAGATTTACCGCCCGAAGCGAAGCTGGTGATGCGTATTCGCCCTGCTTATCTTGATCAACTGCAACTGTTTGATCCCTTACAGACGCCTGCGATGAGGCCCATGATTGGGGATACACACCCCAAACCGAACTCTGTGGATCCGTCCTCTTCATTGAGCTATTCACTGCCAGCGGGCTCATCCAGCCGTGAGGTCTGGGTGCGTTTAGAGACCAGCAGTACGCGCATGGCTCACGTCGACGTGATGGATGAGCAGTCAATGCGAAAAAGCAATAAAAAAATTGAGCATTTGGGCGCGCTCTACTTGAGCTCAATTTTTATGTTTGTCGTCTGGGGACTGATTCAACTCACAGTCCAGAAGGAACGTCTGGCATTGATTTTTATTCTCTATCAAATTGCTGCTCTTTTGTTCGGTTTTTGTCTCTTTGGATATGCATCTTTGTACCTTCCCAATTGGCTGGAACCGTCGGCCATAAATTTCATGACCAGTTTTTTGGGTATTACCTCAACTTTTTTGGTATCTGTTTTCGCTCAGCAAGTTTTAGGGGATTTACGGAAATTTTTTTGGCGCGTCTTGATTAGTTTTCCTGTTTATCTTATTTTTGCAATTTGTTTCTTCATGATTATTTTTGGCGAGGAAAGAATTGGCCTTCAGATCAATATGTCATTGATTTTTATACTGCCAATTTTTCATTTCGCAATTGCATTATTGACACCTCGAAAAATGTTCAAGGAAAGGCAGCATCCTATACCGCAGTGGATCAATATCACTTATTTTTCGATCACCCTTGTCATTACTCTTTTGACTTCTATGCCAGCTCTCAATCTGGTTCCTGCAACCGAACTCAGCCATTACATTGTTTCTTTTTACAGTGTTTGCAGTGGTTTTTTAATGATGATGGTGATCCATTACCGGGGAATACAAAACATCAAGGACCACACTGCGCTGACGGCCAAAGCTGACCAAGCCGAACAAGAAGCCCTGAAAGAACGGCTATTCAGACAGGAAACTGAACAACTCCTGACCATGTTGGGTCACGAGTTGAAGACTCCGCTTGCGACTTTGCTTTTGCAAGTGAACGACCCCCAACTGTCAGTCAATTTATCTAAAAAATTGACCAAATCAGTCGCTGACATGTCCAATGTGATTGAGCGAACCATTCAAATTGGACAAGTCAACCACAGAACGATTGAAGTTCAGCTGATGGATTGTGATTTACCGGACTTGCTGAAGGGTCTGATCGAGTCGATGCAAAACCCCGAAAGAATGACCCTTCAAATTCTCAATTTACACGCCAGGAAAATCAATACCGATATTTATTTGTTGACCATCATCATTCGCAATTTGCTTGATAACGCACTGAAATATGGCGACTCGAATTCGAATATTGTGGTCACCTTGAATCAGGCCATGACATCCACCAATTGGGTGATTGGTGTCGCCAATCGGCCTGGCAGAGCTGGTTGGCCAGATGCAGAGAAGGTTTTTGAAAAGTATTACAGAAGTCCTGCTGCCACCTACCGCAGCGGTACAGGTTTAGGGCTATTTTTAGTGAAGTCGTTGGCTGAAAAATTTAACTATTCGGTGAATTACTGCCCCACCGAGGACCTCATTGTGTTTACTTTAACGATCACACCCTGCAGACAAGACTAATTCACAGCCTGGCTGATATCAATGCAAATCGGACAAAGTCCAGACTTGCACGCTGCGTGAAAAGGGCTTGGGCAGCGAATGGTGTCAGGAGCTGAACAAGAAATTCATCACGTCGCCATCTTTCACGACATAGTCCTTGCCCTCGGCGCGCATCTTGCCCGCGTCTTTGGCGCCTTGCTCGCCCTTGAAGGTGATGTAGTCGTCAAACGCGATGGTCTGGGCGCGGATGTAGCCCTTCTCGAAATCGGTGTGGATCACGCCTGCGGCTTGCGGTCCAGTGTCGCCCACATGGATGGTCCAGGCGCGCACTTCTTTCACGCCCGCGGTGAAATAAGTCTGCAGGCCCAGCAAGCCATAAGCCGAGCGGATCAGGCGGTTGAGGCCAGGCTCGTCTTGCCCAATTTCCTTCAAGAACTCCAAGCGGTCAGCATCGTCCATCTCGGACAGCTCGGCTTCGATCTTGGCGCAAATGGCCACCACGGGCGCATTTTGCTTGGCGGCAAAGGCTTTCAAACGGTCCAGAAAAGGGTTGTTCTCGAAGCCGTCTTCGGACACGTTGGCCACGAACATGGCGGGCTTGGCGGTGATGAAGAAGAACTGCTTGAGTTCGACCCGCTCTTCTTTGCTGAAATCAATGGTGCGCACCGGCTGGGTGTCGTTCAGAGCGGTTTGGCACTTCTCCAGAATCGCCATTTGTTTGACGGCTTCTTTGTCACCCGAGCGAGCGATTTTGCTGACGCGGTGAATGGCTTTTTCCACAGCCGCCAGGTCGGCCAGGCACAGCTCGGTCTGAATGACCTCGATGTCGGCAATCGGATCGACCTTGTTGGCCACATGGATCACGTTGTCGTCTTCAAAGCAGCGCACCACGTTGACGATGGCGTCGGTCTCGCGGATGTGCGCCAAAAATTTGTTGCCCAATCCCTCACCCGTGCTGGCCCCGGCCACCAGACCGGCAATGTCCACAAACTCGACGATGGCGGGCACGATGCGCTCGGGCTCGACGATCTGGGCCAACTGCTGCAGGCGCGGGTCGGGCACCTCAACCACACCCGTGTTGGGCTCAATGGTGCAGAAGGGGTAGTTTTCTGCAGCAATGCCCGCTTTGGTCAGGGCGTTGAACAGGGTGGATTTGCCAACGTTGGGCAAACCCACGATGCCGCATTTGAGGCTCATGGAAGGCTTTCGGTGATTCGGGGGGGAGATTCAGAAATCAACCCGCGATTTTAACGGCACAGCCCCAAAGCAGCGGCCCGGCCCCAAAGTCCCCGGCGGCCCCGTGCGGTGAGCAGCCTCCTTACAATGCGCGCATGGCTCTATCCCCTGACATTTGCATCCGTGGCGCTGGCATTGTGGGCCGGACTTTGGCTTTGCTGCTGGCCCGCGAACGGCTGAACGTGGCTTTGGTCGAGTCCCCCCAGCCCAACACCGCCCCCGACGTGCGCGCCTATTCGCTCAATGGCGCGGCCAAGGCCTTGCTGCAAGACCTGCGCTGCTGGCCCGAGGCCCCCGCCGTGACGCCCGTGCACCAAATGCAAGTCTGGGGCGACGATGGCGGCCAGCTCAACTTCGGTGCCCGCGAGCACGGCGTGGGTGAGCTCAACTGGATGGTGGATGTGCCTGTGCTGCAAGCGCTGCTGGCCCAGGCCGTGCAGTTTCAGCCCCAGATTCAAGTGGTGCAGGCCCCGGTGTCCGCGCCCTTGACCGTGGTGTGTGAAGGCCGCGCCAGCCAGACCCGTGCCGAGCTGGGTGTGGGCTTTGATATCACGCATTACGAGCAACACGCCCTGGCCACCCGCCTGGTGTGCGAGCGGGCGCATGAGGGCATCGCCCGTCAATGGTTTGGCTGGAGCCCCGCGCCCGGCCTGGCGCGGCCCCAAGCCGAAGTGCTGGCCCTGCTGCCCTTGGGGGGCGAAGGTGGGCGCGAAGTCGCGTTGGTCTGGTCGGTCCACCCGCTGCGGGCGCAAGCCTTGATGGCGATGTCGCCGGAAGACTTTTCAGCTGCGCTGGCCCAGGCTTGCGGCCATGCCCTGGGCGGCATGCAGCTCTCAGCCGAGCGTGCCGTGTGGCCACTGCAACTGGCCCGTGCCGAGCGCTGGACAGGTGCCATGCCGGGCCAACACAAACAAGCCTTTGCCCTGGCGGGCGATGCAGCCCATGCCCTGCACCCGCTCGCTGGTCAAGGCCTGAACGTGGGCCTGGCGGATGTGGCTGAACTGGTCAACGTGATCCGCGCCAAAGAATTTTGGCGGCCGCTGCACGACCTCAAACTGCTGCGCCGCTACGAGCGCGCACGCCAGGCCGATGTGCAGGCCATGGGTTTCGTGACCGATGGCCTGCAGCGCCTGTTTGCCCAGCCCGGTCCGGTCTGGCAAAACCTGCGCAACTGGGGCATGCGCGGCTTTGACTGCAGCGGCCCCCTCAAACACTGGGTGACGCAACGTGCCATGGGCCAAAGCACCCCGCCCAAGCCTGCCAAGGCCACACGTTGATGCGTCTTTGTCTTTTTTGATCCCGAAAGTCCTCTCCATGAAGTTCTCTCTCTCCAAACTTTTCCTGATCGTGACCTCCATCGCTTTGTCGCTGGGCAGCGTGATGGCCCAAGAAGCGGCCATCCGCAAAAACCTGAGCGAGCGCCTGCCCAACTTGCCCAAGATCGACGAGGTGAGCAAAACACCGATGAACGGGCTGTTTGAAATCCGCATGGGCAACGAAGTGATGTACAGCGATGCCGAAGGCAACTTCCTGATTCAGGGCGCGCTGATCGATGTGAAACAAAAGCGCAACTTGACCGAAGAGCGCATGGACAAACTCTCGGCCATCCCGTTTGACCAGTTGCCTATCAAAAATGCTTTCACCCAAGTGCGCGGTCACGGCAAACGCAAGCTGGCCGTGTTTGCCGACCCCAACTGCGGCTATTGCAAGCGCTTCGAAAAAGACCTGCAAAAGCTGGACAACGTGACCATTTACCACTTCCTTTATCCGATCTTGGGCGAGGACTCCAAAACCAAGTCCAAAAACATCTGGTGCGCCAAAGACAAGGCCAAAACCTGGAACGACTGGATGATCAACGGCACCACCCCGCCCACCGCCAACTGCGACGCCTCGGCCATTGATTCGATCGTGGCCTTTGGCCAGAAAAACCGCATCACCGGCACCCCCCTGCTCTTGTTTGCCGATGGCTCCCGCGTGCCCGGTGCCGTGCCCATGGCCCAAGTTGAAAAAATGCTCGCCGAGATCAAATGACTTTCCCACACGCCACCCCCATGACCGAAGACCCGACCTGGCGGCTGATCCGCCGCTTGGGTTACGCCGGGCTGATTCCCTTTGTGTTTTTGGCCCTGTGCCTGTGGCTGGTCGGCCCTGAACTGCACCCCTATGTGGCCCTGTCCATGCAAGGCTATGGCGCGGTGATCGTCTCGTTTTTGGGTGGCATCCATTGGGGCGTGGGCTTTCGCAACGCCTTGATCCGCCCCAACGCGCCGCGCATCCACTTCACTTGGGGCGTGGTGCCCTCGCTCTTGGCCTGGGTGGGCGTGATGATGCCCGCCTTCGCAGGTTTGCCCCTGCTGGGCTTTGTGCTGATCGGCTGCTACCTGATGGACCGCCGCACCTGGCCCGCCGCGGGCCTGGCCCCGTGGCTGCCCATGCGCTTGCAACTGACCCTCGTGGCCAGCTTGTGCTGCTTTTTGGCGGCGGGTGCAACTTGAGTCACAACACGCATGACCGCCATCCACTACACCGTTGAAGCCGCCGACCTGCATGCGCATTTGTTCCGCGTCACCTTGACCATTGCGCAACCGCAGACCTTGCAAACCGTGTCGCTGCCGGTGTGGATTCCGGGCAGTTATCTGGTGCGTGAGTTTTCCAAAAACCTGCAAAACCTGAGCGCCAAACAAGGCCGGCGCAGTTTGCCCACACAGCAGCAAGACAAGTGCAGCTGGGCCATCGCTTGCAAGAGCGGGCAGCCCCTGGTGCTGAGCTACGAGGTCTATGCCCTTGACAACTCGGTGCGCACCGCCTGGCTGGACAGCCAAAGGGGGTTTTTCAATGGCACCAGCCTGTGCCTGCGGGTGCACGGACAAGAACAAGCGCCGCACCAGCTGCAACTGCAAACTGTGAAGAGCCAACCCCATTGGCAGGCTGCCACGGGCCTGGCGCCGCTCAAAATCGACAAAAAAGGCTTTGGCCTGTACCAGGCCAAGAACTACGACTCCCTGGTGGATTGCCCGGTGGAGTTGGGCGCGTTCTGGAGCGGCAGCTTCAACGCCTGCGGCGTGCCGCACCGCTTTGTGGTGGCGGGGGCTTTGCCCTCCTTTGACGGTGACCGATTGTTGGCCGATACGCAAAAAATTTGCGAGGCGGCGATTCATTTCTGGCACGGATCGAGCAAGGCAGCGGGCAAAAAAACGCCTCATCCCAACTACCTGTTCATGCTCAACGCCGTGCACGACGGCTATGGCGGTCTAGAGCATCAAAACAGCACCGCATTGATTTGCAAACGCGATGATTTGCCGCGCCTCAACGGCTTGTCCACCAGCCCGCGCAAGCCAGAGGGCTACACCACGCTGCTGGGCCTGATCAGCCACGAGTACTTTCACACCTGGAACGTCAAGCAGCTGCGCCCCGATGCCTTTGCCCGCTACGACTACAGCCAGGAAAACTACACGCAGTTGCTGTGGTTCTTTGAGGGCTTCACCAGCTATTACGACGACATTCTCTTGCGCCGCGCAGGGCTGATTGACGACGCCACTTACATCCAGCTGCTGGGCAAGACCATCGCACAAGTGCAGCAAACCCCAGGTCGCCATGTGCAAAGCGTCGCGCAGGCCAGCTTTGACGCTTGGGTCAAGTACTACCGCCAGGACGAAAACACCGTCAACGCCACTGTGAGTTATTACACCAAGGGCGCGCTGGTGGCCTTGTGCCTGGACCTGACGCTGCGCAGGGAATTCAAGCCAGCAGGTCACACGCTCGACACCGTGATGCGCGGCCTGTGGAAACGCTGCCAGGCCGGGCCCCTGCGCGAGCAGGACTTGCTGGACGAATTGCAAGCCTTGACCGGGCGCAGTTGGACGGGCGAGATCCAGCGCTGGGCGCACAGCACGCAAGAGCTGCCATTGCGCGAGTTGCTCACGGCGCACGGCATTCAGGTCGACGCCGAGATTGCGGGCATGGCCGAGCGCTTGGGTTTGCGCGTGAGCGACGCCGCAGGCAGTGTGCAGGTCAAAGGGGTGCTGCGTGGCAGCGCGGGCGAAGCGGCGGGCCTGGCTGCTGGCGACGAATGGCTGGGGCTGGAGGTCGGGGCCAAAGGCCAAGGCGGAAGCTGGCGGCTGAGCAAGCTCGCCGAACTGCCCGCTCTGCTGGGCAAAGAACGCAAACTGATCGCACTGGTGTCACGCGACAGGCGCTTGCTGCGCTTGCCGCTCAGGGTGCCTGCGCAAGCGAGCCACTGGCAGCTGAGCGTGCCCAAGGAACGTGCGGGCCATCCGTGGCCTGCAGCTTGAAAATCCTGCAAGGATCACATACGCCATGTCGGGCCTGAAGGCACCGACCTACAGGATGCAGCACCCTTGCGGACCGGGTTCACTTGCCGCGCAAATCCACCACGCGTTTGGCCTTGCCCTGGCTGCGCTCGACGCCGCCTTCGGCCTTGAGCTCGATCGCCACACTCGAGCCAATGTAGACCTTGATCTCGTGCTGCAGCAGCTTGGCCGCCGCACGCGCTTCGATGCTCTCGGGCGACACGCCGGGCTTGGTTTCGATCAGCACTTTGAGGTCGTCCATCGGGCCTTCACGGGTCAGTACGCATTGGTAGTGCGGGGCCAACTCGGCGCGCTTCAGGATCAGCTCTTCGATCTGGCTGGGGAACACGTTCACGCCCCGGATGATCATCATGTCATCGCTGCGGCCGGTGATCTTTTCCATGCGCCGCATGCTGCGGGCGGTGCCAGACAGCAGGCGCGTCAGGTCGCGCGTGCGGTAGCGGACGATGGGCAGCGCTTCTTTGGTGAGGCTGGTGAAGACCAGCTCGCCCATTTCGCCATCGGCCACCGGCTCCCCGGTTTCGGGGTGGATGATCTCAGGGTAGAAGTGGTCTTCCCAAATGGTCGGGCCGTCCTTGGTCTCGATGCATTCGCTGGCCACACCCGGCCCCATGACTTCGGACAGGCCGTAGATGTCCACCGCGTCAATGTTCATGCGTTTTTCGATGGCGGCACGCATGTCATTGGTCCACGGTTCAGCGCCGAAGATGCCGATGCGCAACGAGCTGCTTTGGGGGTCGATACCTTGCCGCTCAAATTCGTCGGCAATCGCCAGCATGTAGCTGGGCGTGACCATGATGATGTTGGATTTGAAATCCTGGATCAGCTGCACTTGGCGCTCGGTTTGGCCACCGCCAAAAGGCACCACCGTCAGGCCCAGTTTTTCGGCACCGTAATGCGCACCCATGCCGCCAGTGAACAAGCCATAGCCATAGCTGATGTGCACCATGTCGCCGGGTTGGGCACCACCTGCGCGGATGCTGCGGGCCACCACGGTGGACCAGGTGTCGATGTCTTTGAGGGTGTAGCCCACCACGGTGGGTTTGCCGGTGGTGCCGCTGGACGCGTGGATGCGGGCGCAGTTTTCACGCGGCACGGCGAACATGCCAAAGGGGTAGCTGTCGCGCAGGTCTGACTTGGTGGTGAACGGGAACTTGGCGATGTCGGCCAGGCTCTTGCAGTCGTCAGGGTGCACGCCTGCGGCGTCGAACTTGGCCCGGTACACGGGCGAGTTGGCATAGGCGTGCTGCAGCGTTTGCTGCAGGCGCTTGAGCTGCAAGCTGCGCAGCTCGTCGATGCTGGCCTTTTCAATCGGCTCCAGGGGGAAGGCTTTAGGGCTCATTCAAAACTCCACTTGATCAGCGGGGGACAGGGCGGAAGACCAGCCCCCCATTCATTCACTTACTCCGGAATCACGGTGCCTGCAATTTGCGCGCTCTTGCCGCGGAACATGGCGATCACCTCGCCGTTTTGGTTACTGACTTTCATGTCATAGATGCCATGACGCCCGCTGAGAGTCTGCTCAATGCCTTCGCAGGTCAGCACATCACCCAGCTTGCCGGGCTTCAAGAATTCGATGCTGCAACCGGCCGCCACGGCGTTCTTGTTGTAGCTGTTGCAAGCAAAGGCAAAGGTCGAATCGGCCAGTGTGAAGATGAAGCCGCCGTGGCAAATCTGGTGGCCGTTCAGGTGCAAGGCCTTGACCTCCATGCGCATGAGGGCGCGGCCAGGTTCGCAGGCCAGCAGTTCCATGCCCATGGTGTCTTTGGAAGCCACATCCACCGCGAACATGGTCTCGCCCACTTTCTGGGCCAGTGCTTTTAGGTCGCTCATCATTCGCCTTTAAATTGCGCTGGGCGCTTTTCGAGGAAGGCCTGCACCCCCTCGAAATAGTCGTGCGTGCGGCCCAGGGTCGACTGGGTGTCGCGCTCTGCATCAAGGTGCTCAGACAGGCTGCGGGTGGTGGCCGACTGGAGCAAGGCGCGGGTGGCCACCAAGGCCTTGGTCGGCATGTTGGCCAGGCGCTCGGCCAGGGCCAAAGCACTGGCCAATGGGTCTTCGGCCACCTCCCAAATCATGCCCCATTCCTTGGCTTTTTCGGCGGTCAATTTGTCGCCCGTCATGGCCAGCGCCATGGCGCGGGCCAGGCCCAAGCGCTCCACCAGCAACCAGCTGCCGCCCGCATCGGGGATCAAGCCGATCTTGCTGAAGGCCTGGATGAAACTGGCATTGGGCGCTGCAATCGCGATGTCGCAGGCCATGACCATGGACGCACCGGCACCGGCAGCCACGCCATTGACGGCCGCAATGGTGGGCATGCGCAGCGCTTGCAAGCGACGCGTGCTGGGGTTGAAGGCCTGGTCGATGATGGGGCCGGGGTCGGCACGTTCGACCCTGTTGGGGCCGGGTGTGAAATCGAAATCGGACAAATCGGCACCCGCGCAAAAACCTCGGCCTGCACCGGTGATGACCGCAGCGCGGATGGCCGGGTTGGCCTCGGCCTGATCGAGCGCGGCCCACAGGTCGTGGTGCATGGCGCGGGTGAAGCTGTTGAGGGCTTGCGGACGGTTGAGTGTGATCAGCGCCACAGCGCCTCGCGTTTCGTACAACACCGTTGCGGTCGATTCGGTCATGGAGGTCTCCTGAATCCATGACTGTACCATTAGCCGACCGCACGGTTGGTGAATGTTTTCCCTGTTGTTTTCCCTGAGCAGCCCCAGCGCCAGAGCGACAGACTCGGGACAGCCGACCTGGTTATAGTCGCATTTTGAATTGACCCCACTGCTGGAGAAACCCTTGAGCTACGAAAACATCGAAGTCCGCGTCGAAGGCGGCCAGGTTGGCATCATCACCTTGAACCGTCCCAAAGCCCTGAACGCCTTGAACGGCGCGCTGATGGACGAGTTGGGCGCCGCCCTCAAGGCTTTTGATGCCGACGAGGCCATTGGCTGCATGGTCATCACCGGCAGCGAAAAAGCCTTTGCCGCAGGCGCTGACATCTCGGCCATGGCGAAGTTCAATTTCCACGACGTTTACAAGAACGACTTCATCACCCGCAATTGGGAAACCATCCGCAGCATCCGCAAACCCGTGATCGCGGCCGTCAGCGGCTTTGCGCTGGGTGGCGGCTGCGAGTTGGCCATGATGTGCGACTTCATCATCGCCGCCGACAACGCCAAGTTCGGCCAGCCGGAAATCAAGATCGGCATCATCCCCGGCGCAGGCGGCACGCAGCGCCTGCCGCGTGCGGTGGGCAAGTCCAAGGCGATGGATTTGGTGCTCACAGGCCGCATGATGGATGCCGCCGAGGCCGAGCGCGGTGGCTTGGTCAGCCGCGTGGTGCCCTTGGACAAGTTGATGGAAGAAACCTTGGGCGCGGCGCTGATGATTTGTGGCCATGGCCAACTGGCCACCATGGCGGCGAAGGAGAGCGTGAACCGTGCTTTTGAAAGTGGGCTGAGCGACGGTGTGATGTTCGAGCGCCGCCTGTTCCACGGCCTGTTTGCCACCGCCGACCAAAAAGAAGGCATGGACGCCTTTTTGAACAAACGCGCGCCGAAGTTCATCCACGGCTGATGGGCCACATGGTTTTAAAACTGGCGCTTCGCGAGAAGATGGCATGTCGGACCGTAAAGGCCCGACCTACGGGAGTCATGTCGGTTTCGCAGGTCGGTGCCTTTAGGTCCGACGCGGTGCTTGTGCACCACTGAACGTTGAAACTGTCGCTGAGCGAAATAGGACCTGTCAAACCGTCAACTTGTCAGGCACTCAGGTTGCCAGACCAGCCGCTCGGGCGCGCTGAAGCACAAGAAGCGTTTGTTAGTGGCGCGGCCAATGGCGCACAGGCCCAGGCGCTGGGCCACGTCCAGGCCCATTTGCGTGATGCCGCTGCGCGAGACGACCACGGGCACGCCCATTTGCGCCGACTTGATGACCATCTCGCTGGTCAAGCGCCCGGTGGTGTAGAACACCTTGTCTTGCCCAAGCACGTCGTGCATCCACATCCAACCGGCGATGGTGTCCACCGCGTTGTGACGCCCCACATCCTCCACAAACATGAGCATCTCTTCACCCTGAAACAGGGCGCAGCCGTGCACCGAGCCGGACGATTTGTAGGTGGTCTCTTGCAAGCGGATGGCATTCACCAAACCATAGAGCTGGCTTTGCGTGATCTGGGCTGGTGGCAGTTCGATCTCGTCGATGTGGGACATCAAATCACCAAACACGCTGCCCTGGCCGCAACCGGTGGTCACCACGCGGTCAGCGCTGCGCTCGACCACCACCTGGGCATTGGCGCGGGTCTTGACAGCGGCCACACCGGGCTCACCCAGTTCGCCTTCGCCAATCGTCCAGTCCACGGTGATGGATTCAATCTGGTCCACCGAATCAATCAGACGTTGGTTGCGCAAGAAGCCCAGCACCAGCCACTCCGGCTCGGCGCCCAGGGTCATCAAGGTCACCAGCTCTTTTTTGTCGAGGTAAATGGTCAGCGCCCGCTCGGCGGGGATTTGGGTCTCGGAGACTTCGCCGAATTCGTTGTGCACGGTCACGCTGCGCGTGAGGGACGCTCGGGCATGGGTGACAGCGGGCTTGGGCAACGGTGGCGCCTCGGGGGCGTTCAGAGCAACAGACATGGCTTGAGCCTAACGTAAAAATCCCCCGCCGTTGCCGACGGGGGATTTTGTGGTGACGCTGGACAGGCGATCAGCCTTTTTTGGCAGGCGCAGCAGCGGGCTTGGCACCAGCTGGTGCTGCTGCGGGCGCAGCGGCAGGCGCTGCTGCCGTGGTTTCTGCAGGCTTGTAGGCACCAGGGTCCACGCAAGCGGGCGTGGCAACAGGTTCGGCCTTGCCTTTGCCATTGGTTTTGTAATAGTGCGCTGCCACTTTTTCGCGGGACTTGCACAACTGGAAGTCGGCCACTTTGTTACCGTGCGCGGTTTTGGCCGCAGCCTCGGCGGCTTTGGCCTTGGCTTCGTCACTTGGGGCGGGCAGTTTGGCGGCAGCGCTGAAGCCGATGGCCATTGCGGACAAAACAAGCAGGGTTTTTTTCATGAAGTTTCTCCAGGCTCAAGCCGAAGCGGTGGAAGCATTCGAGGCGGCAGGGGGGGTCGTGGTGGCTGTACGGTGCGCTGGAATCTTGCCCGCTTTCACATCGTCGTACCACAACTCATGGTGCTCCTTGGCCCAGGTTTCGTCCACATAGCCTGTTCGCATGGCTTTGTAAGCACCGCGCATGCCGATGGTGCCCATGTAGATGTGGCCGATGAACATGGCCATCATGAACAAGGCCGCCACGCCGTGGATCATGCTGGCGATTTGCATGGTGCCGCGTTCGTAAATGAGGCCGGGAATCAGCATGTCGAGTACCAGGCCCGAGCCCACCACGATCAAACCGAGGAACAACACACCGCCCCAGAAGACCACTTTTTCACCGGCATTGAAGCGGTGAGAAGGCACCTCGGTGCCTGAGAACAAGCCGCCGCCTTTGAGCATCCAAACCACATCGTCCTTGCTGGGCAGGTTGTCCTTGAGGAAGGTGATGAAAACCACCACCAAAGACACCGCAAACAAGGGCCCCGCAAAGTTGTGCAGGTTTTTCAGGCCATAGCTCAGCCAACCAAACAGCGTGCTACCCAAAATGGGGAGCAAGAAGTACTTGCCATAGGCGATGACGATGCCCGAGATGGCCAGCGACACAAACGCAATGGCGTTGGCCCAGTGGGCCGAGCGCTCAAACGGCGTAAAGCGTTCGATCTTGCGGCCAGTTTCCTGGCCATGCAATTCGATCGTGCCCTTAGAGAAATAAAACAGCGCCATTGCGCCCACGGCGATCAGCAGCAAGGCTGCGCCGTACGGAATGATGATGTTGTTGCGCACCTGACGCCAGGATTCACCGGCTGATGCCAGACGCGAGCCGGGGTATTGCACGAAGGGCTGGATCAGGTTGCCCGCTTCAGGCGCCTGGCTTTTGGGCAAACTGATGTAACCGGTCGCGCCCTGCCCCACCGCGCGCCACATGGGCGCGTTGTTGCCGGGTTGAACCTGGCCGCGTTCGGCGTTGGTCTGGTCCTTGTACTTCGGATCGGCATCGGCACCCGGCGCGATCTGGAAGATGTTGGCGCTTTTCACGCCCAAGCTGTTGTCAGCTGCGGCAGCAGGTACAGCGGCCGTGGGTGGGGCCGCAGAGGCCGGGGCCTGCGTTTGGGCCACAGCGCCCCAGGTCCACAGGGCCAGACCGATGCTCAGTAAGAAGCGGCGCATGAACTTCTCCTTGTGGCTCACTTGGGAGCACGGGCGTGGTCGTCTTGACCATAACTGGCACGGGCTTTGAGGTGGTTGGCCCAGCCGTCTTTGTCGCCGGCTTTCCAGCCCTGGGCGGTGTAGACCGCCACACCAGTGCCGTTTTGCACGGGCTTGTCAGAACGCACGCCCGGTTTGTCTTGCGAAGTTTCGCCGCACGCCACCAGCAAAGCCGCGCACCCGATGGTGAAAATGGTTTTTCTCATGCTCAGGCTCCTGGCTTGGCTTGGTTACCGTAAGCGGTGCCCCAGCCCCAAACTTCGGCGCCTTTGCCTCGGGCCAGCACGCGACCGCGCAAGATGTCGGCGACCACATCGCCGTCGCCCGCCAGCAAGGCTTTGGTCGAGCACATCTCGGCGCAGGCGGGCAGCTTGCCCTCAGCCAGGCGGTTGCGTCCGTATTTTTCAAATTCGGCCTGGCTGCCGTGCTCTTCGGGGCCTCCGGCGCAGAAGGTGCACTTGTCCATCTTGCCGCGCAAGCCAAAGGTGCCACTGGAGGGGAATTGAGGCGCACCAAACGGGCAGGCATAAGAGCAGTAGCCGCAGCCAATGCAGATGTCCTTGTCGTGCAGCACCACGCCTTCTTCGGTTTTGTAAAAGCAATTGACCGGGCAGACCGCCATGCAAGGCGCATCCGAGCAGTGCATGCAGGCCACCGAGATCGACTTCTCACCAGGAACGCCATCGTTCAGGGTGACCACGCGGCGGCGGTTCACACCCCACGGGACTTCGTGTTCGTTTTTGCAAGCGGTGACGCAGCCGTTGCATTCGATGCAGCGCTCTGCATCGCAAATGAATTTCATTCGTGCCATCGTGTTCTCCTGGAGCGCTTAGGCTTTTTCGATGTTGCAGATGGTGGTCTTGGACTCTTGCATCATGGTGACGCTGTCATAACCGTAGGTGGTGGCGGTGTTGACCGCCTCGCCACGCACGATAGGCGCCGCCCCCTTGGGGTAGTGCGCCAGCATGTCGGCCCCTTGCCAACGGCCCGAGAAGTGGAAAGGCATCCACACCGTGGCGGTGTCCACGCGTTCGGTCACCATGGCCTGCACGTCCAGGCGCGCACCCGTGGCACCGGTCAACCAGACCCGGTCGCCGTTGCGAATGCCCCGATCGGCCGCCGTTTTGGGATGGATCTCGACATAAGCCTCTTGCTGCAACTCGGCCAGCCAGGGGTTGGCGCGGGTTTCCTCGCCACCACCCTCGTACTCGACCAAACGACCAGAAGTCAGGATGAGCGGGTACTTCTCGTGCACCTTGTCAGCGATGTTCTTGTCCTGCACGGTCTTGAACAAGGTGGGCAGACGCCAGAAAGCCTTGCGGTCGTCGTGTGTGGGGTACTTGGCCATCAAGTCCGGACGGGTGCCGTACAAAGGCTCGCGGTGTTGCGGGATCGGGTCAGGGAAGTTCCAGACGACTGCACGCGCTTTGGCGTTGCCAAAAGGATGACAACCATGCCCTTTCATGAAGACTCGGATCATGCCGCCCGATGAATCGGTCTTCCAGTTTTTGCCTTCGGCCTTGGCTTTTTCCGCCTCGGTCAGCTCATCCCACCAACCCAATTTCTTGAGCAAGATGTGGTCAAGCTCGGGGTAGCCAGTGGTGATGTCAGCGCCCATCGAGTGCGAACCGTCTTCGGCCAGCAGGCTCTTGCCTTCGCGTTCCACGCCAAAGTTGGCGCGGAAGTTGCCGCCGCCGTCCATGACGTGCTTGGAGGTGTCGTACAGATTGGACGAGCCGGGGTGCTTCATCTCGGGCGTGCCGTAGCAAGGCCATGGCAGACCGAAGTAATCACCGGTGAAGTCGTAGCCGGTTTCCTTGTCCTTGCCGCCCTTGGCCTTGAGGGTTTTCACGTCGAACAGGTTCATGTTCTTCATGTGCGCCTTCAGGCGCTCTGGGCTTTGGCCGGTGTAGCCAATGGTCCAGACGCACTTGTTGATCTCGCGCAGGATGTCCTCGGGCACGGGCTCGTCCATGCCGCCGACTTTTTGCATCTTGTAGTTCTTGGACAGCTCTTTGGCAAAACCGAGTTTTTCGGCCAGCTGGTGCATGATCATGTGGTCCGAACGGCTTTCCCACAGGGGCTCGATGACCTTCTCGCGCCACTGGATCGACCGGTTAGAGGCGGTGCACGAACCGCTGGTCTCAAACTGCGTTGCAGCGGGCAACAGGTACACAGCGCGGTTGGGGTTCAGGTCTTCGGCCTTGCCGGGCATGGCCGCCATGGCGGCTGTGGCCGATGGATAAGGGTCAACCACCACCAACAAGTCCAGCTTGTCCATGGCGCGCTTCATGTCCAGACCCCGGGTTTGCGAGTTGGGGGCATGGCCCCAATAGAACACGCCGCGCAGGTTGCTGTCCTGGTCGATCAGCTCGTTGTTCTCCAGCACACCGTCGATCCAGCGCGACACGGTGATGCCGTTTTTGCCCATCATGGCGGGGCTGGCAAACTGCTTTTTGATCCACTCGAAGTCCACTCCCCAGGTGTTGGCGAAATGCTTCCACGAGCCTTCGGCCAGGCCGTAGTAGCCGGGCAAAGAATCGGGGTTGGGGCCGACGTCGGTCGCGCCTTGCACATTGTCGTGGCCACGGAAAATGTTGGTGCCGCCGCCGGTCTTGCCGACGTTGCCCAAAGCCAATTGCAAAATGCAAGAAGCCCGCACGATGGCGTTGCCAATGGTGTGCTGGGTCTGGCCCATGCACCAGACGATGGTGCCCGGGTTGTTCTCGTGCAACATCTTGGCGATCTTGAAGACTTGCTCTTCTTTCACGTCGCAAGCCTCTTCCACCTTGTCAGGTGTCCACTTGGCCAGCACTTCGGTCTTGATGGCGTCCATGCCGTAGACACGGTCGTTGATGTATTTTTTATCTTCCCAGCCGTTCTTGAAGATGTGATAGAGCACACCGAACAGGAAAGGAATGTCGGTGCCCGAGCGGATGCGCACGAACTCGTCGGCTTTGGCTGCCGTGCGGGTGAAGCGGGGATCAACCACGATCATCTTGCAGCCGTTTTCCTTGGCGTGCAGCATGTGCAGCATGGACACCGGGTGGGCTTCGGCCGCGTTGGAGCCGATGTACAAAGCGACCTTGCTGTTTTGCATGTCGTTGTACGAGTTGGTCATGGCGCCATAACCCCAGGTGTTGGCCACACCAGCCACCGTGGTGGAGTGGCAAATGCGGGCCTGGTGGTCGCAGTTGTTGGTGCCCCAGAAGCTGACAAACTTGCGCAGCAAATAGGCTTGTTCGTTGTTGTGCTTGGATGAACCCACGTAATAAATGCTGTCTGGGCCGCTGGCCTTTTTCAGTTCCAGCATCTTGGCGCTGATTTCGTTGAGCGCCACGTCCCAACTGATGCGCTCGTACTTGCCTTTCACCAGCTTCATGGGGTAGCGCAGGCGGAACTCGCCGTGGCCGTGCTCACGGATGGCCGCACCCTTGGCGCAATGCGCACCGAGGTTGATTGGCGAATCGAACACGGGTTCCTGGCGCACCCAAACACCGTTTTCCACCACCGCGTCGATGGCGCAACCCACCGAGCAATGGGTGCAGATGGTGCGTTTGACTTCGACCTTGCCCGCGCCCGTGATGGACTTGGCGGTGGCGGCCTGTGCTTTTTGCACCAGACTCAGCTGTGATGCAGCCAAGCCCACGCCCACGCCCAAACCAGAGCGGCGCAAAAAGCTGCGACGATCCAAGGTGGGCAAAGCCTGCGACAAACCACGGCGCAAGCTGTGGATGAAGGGGGATGAGGTGGCACCCGTGGTGCCGGGCGTTTTTTTGGTCAGCAACATGGAGGGCTCCAGTTGGGGGAGAACAGGAAAGAGAGAAGAAAAATCAGACGCGGGTGGTCTTGTAGTACTGCTGAACGTGTTCGCTCAGGGTGTAGCCCCCACCACGTGTGGGCTTGGGCAGGGCTGTGGCCACTGGCGCGGCTTGCTTGACGACACCGGGCAACACGGCAGTGGCTGCAGCCACAGCGCCCACGGTGGCAGCACCCGAGAACAAGGTGCGACGTGAAAGGGTTGAAGTTTTGGAAGACATCAAGCGCTCCGGAAAAAGAAAAGTCAGGGCAAGTTCAAAAAAAGCCATCTCATGCAAATGGTTGCATAGGCAGTGATGTTACTGCTACATGTCAAAGCAATCTGGGTGAATACCCTTAGGTGATGGGTCAGCGAGTCAAGTTGATGACGCGCACCTCAACCCATGCACCAGCCGATGTGTGCTGGCGCACACAGGACCCTCAGGCCCTGTGGCGCGATCATTCGGTTTTGTCGTCTTTGCCCGAAGATAAATAATCAAACACAGCCAAACCCAAGCCCCCCAACAAGATGAGGGTGATGTCCAGCTGGGGCAGCTTGAAAATGTAGGGCAACAAGAAAGCCGCCATCAGGGCAAGGCCCACGAGGCCAGTGAAGCGTTCAAGCGATTTCATGCCAGATTCCTTTTGACAAATTCAGCCACCAGCCAACGCGCAGAGCGCAGCAAGCGGGCATCGTTTTGGTGAGCACCAACGGCCTGCACACCCAATGGCAAGCCATTGGACAGGTTCATCAGCGGCAAGTTGAGGCTGGGCAAACCGGCAAAACTCCAGGTGGTTTGCATGATCGGGTTGCCCGTCGATTCCAGCCCCACAGGGGCGGTGCCCAGCGCAGCCGGGCACAAGATGGCGTCATAAGTGGCGAAGTACTCGTCAAAAGCAGTCATGACGTGGAACTGCCGGTCTTTGGCCACCAGGTAATCGGTGACCGGGATGGCCATGGCTTTTTCGATGCGCGCTTGCAATGGCTCGCTCAACAGTTCGCGGCTGTGGAGCCATTCTTTTTGCAGGCAAAACGCCAGCTCGGACTCGTTGATGGTCGCCAGCCAAGGCGCCACATTGCGCACGATGTCGGGCAAGGAAGCGTGCGTCACGCAGTCGCCCAAGTGGTCCACAAAAGCCTCGTAGGCTTCGCGTGCTTCGGGGTCAACCTGGTCCCACCAAGGGGTTTTGACAAAGCAAAACTTGGGTGGCAGCGGTGGCTCCGAAACCGCAACATCGTACAAACGGCGGGGGGCCTGGCGTGCGGTGGCGGCGTCATGGCCGTCGTCACCCGTCAAAATTTCGGCCACCCAAGCGATGTCTTCCAGATTGCGCGCAAACACGCCCACTTCGTCGAGCGAAGGGGACTGGTCAAGCACCCCAGTACGCGGCAGCAGTCCGCGTGAGGGCTTGTACGCATAGACCCCACAATACGAGGCCGGGCGGATCACCGAACCGTTGGTTTGGGTGCCCAGGGCCACCGGCACCATGCCAGCGGCCACGGCAGCGGCCGAACCGCTGGACGAGCCGCCAGGCGTGTGCGCCGTGTTGTGAGGGTTGCAGGTCGGGCCCGCCTGGGTGGTGGCAAATTCCGTGCTGACGGTTTTGCCGAAGATCACGGCCCCCGCCGCGCGCAAACGCGACACCACGGTGGCATCACCCACCGAATAGCGGCCCGTGTGGATGGCGCTGCCGTACTCGGTAGGGAAATCCATGGTGTCGATGATGTCCTTGACCGCCACCGGCACGCCGTACAAAGGACCAGGCAAATGGCCGGCCGTGCGGTCGCGTTGCAGGTTGTCTGCCTGCAGCGCCACCACCCGGTCATCGCGGTGGGCGAAAGCCTGGATCTTGTCATCGGCCGCATCCACAAACTGACCCAGTTTGACGGTGAACTCCTCCACCGTCTCTTGGCCGCTGAGCAGGTGCTCACGGATTTGCAGGGCCGTGAGTTCCGAAACGCTGAGGGGATGGGCGCTCATCACTGCGGCTTGAAGAAATCAGGGTTGACCACCGACTCGTCGTTGGGATCGCGCTCCATCTCAACCGACTGGTTGAAGAAATGGTCTGGCAAATAGGTCACCATGGCCGGGAAGACATAGGTCAGGGCCAGTGTGAACAAAATGATGTAAACAAAAGGCATGCACCCACTGAAGATGGTGTTCAGTTGCAGACTCTTGGGTGCAACCCCTTTCAGGTAATAGGCCGACATCGCCATCGGCGGGGTCAAGAAAGCAGTCTGCAGGTTCACGGCGATCAAGATGCCGAACAAGATCGGGTCGATGCCATACAAGGGCAGCAAAGGCAGGAAGATGGGCACGAAGATGATGATGATCTCGCTCCACTCCAAAGGCCAACCCAAGATGAAAATCAAGAACTGGGACAGCAGCAAGAACTGCAAAGGCGACAGGTTCAATGCCAGCATGAAGTCCTTGACCAAATGCTCACCGCCCAAGTAACCAAAAACCGAGGCGAAAGTGGCCGAACCGACAAACAGGAAACACACCATGGCCGAGGTTCGGGCCGTGAGGTAAACCGACTCGCGCAGCCGCTGCCAAGTGAAGGCGCGGTAGACGATGGCCAAGATGATGCCGCCTAACACACCCATGGCGGCTGCTTCGCTGGGTGTCGCCAAACCAAACAAAATAGAGCCCAAGACCGACATGATCAAGACGGCCAAAGGCACAAAGGCCTTCAACACCATGACAATGCTTTCCCAGACGGAATAATCGTAGACATCTTTGGGCTTGGGACACAAAGAGGGGTTGAGCGTGGCCCGAACGATGATGTAGAGCAGGTACAGAAACGCCAATGTGAAGCCAGGGATGATGGCCGCAGCGTACATCTTGACCACCGAAACACTGGCTGTGGCCGCATACACAATGAGCAAGATGGAAGGTGGAATCAAGATGCCCAAAGTGCCGCCTGCCGTGATGACACCACTGGCGAGTTTTTCGTCATAACCGGCTTTGAGCATCGCCGGCAAGGCGATCAGGCCCATCAGGGCCACCACCGCGCCCACAATGCCGGTGGCGGTCGCAAACAGCGTACAAGTGACCAGTGCAGCCACGGCCATAGAGCCAGGAACGCCTCGCAAGCCGACTTGCAAACTCAAAAACAACTTGTCCAGAATGTTGGCGCGCTCGATGATGTAACCCATGAACAAAAACAAGGGTATGGATATGAGCACATCGTTGTTCATCACACTGAAGGTGTTTTGTGTGAACAGGTACAAGATGCGGTTGTCCCAAATCAACTGGTCGGGCGTGAAATAGGCGTAAAAGCCAAAACCCATGCCCATGGCCATCATGGTGAAGGCGATCGGGAAACCGAAAAAGATAAAGACAATGAAGAGCCCCAGCATGAAGAGGGCGACAAACGGATCACTCATGATGGGGCTTTCTCAGCGTGTTGTTTGATCAACACTTGTTCAAGTTCTTCGACATCGCTGCCGCGCGACAACCACTCGCCCGTGCGGATGCACACCAGGCAACGCATGACCTCTGCGGCACCCGCAATCAGCAGCGTGACACCGGCCACAAAAATAACGGACTTCAGAGGCCACACCGGCACGCCTGCCGGGCTGTTCACGCTGGACTCCAAAATGCGCATGCTTTCGTAGGCGTATTGGCCACCGGTGAACACCATGGCAAAAATGCCTGGAAAGAAAAACAGGAAGTACAAAGCCAAATCCACTTTGGCTTGTGTGCGGTTAGACCAATTGCGATAAAAGAAATCGCCGCGCACATGCGAGTTGCGCGAGAGAGCATAAGCACCTGACATCATGAACATGGCGCCATACAGCATGTAGCTCATGTCAAACGCCCACACCGTGGGGCTGTTGAGCACATAACGCATGAACACCTCAAAACAGGTGGATGCGGTCAAGATCAATACACACCAAGAAAAAGCGTGACCAATCGACTTGTTGAGGATGTCAATCCTTCGAATCCAGACTTCCATGCGATTTACCTCTAGACAGAAAAAACAAAGGCTGCCGGAATTGATTCCGACAGCCTTCAAGTGGACCCAATGATCAGACTGGCAGCTTGGTTTTCTGCACGTGTTCGTAAGCCATGCGGTAGTTGGCTTCGTTGGTGAAGTGGTAGAAGCCCACGCGGCGTGACCAGGCCTTGAACGAATCGTTCACTTCCTTGAACATGTCGACTTCTTTTTCCAGCTTGGCCGTGACCACGTCCCAAGCAGCCAGTTGACCCTTGTAGACATCGGCGCTGGTGCGCGAGACCTGCACCTTGTGCTTGACGATCAACTCCTGCAAGTCTTTGGAGTAGTTTTCGTGAGCCAGGGCGGTCGATGCGGTGGATGCGGCTTCAGCGGCGTACTTCAGGATGGCCTTCAGGTCAGCAGGCAAAGCGTTGTACTTGTCTTTGTTGAAGATGATTTCAAAGAATTCCTGAGCCTGGTGGAAGGAACCCATGGAGTAGAACTTGGCCACGTCTTGTGCACCAAAGCGCATGTCGGCTGTGGGGTTGTTGAATTCAAAGGCATCGATCACGCCGCGCTGCATGGCAGGCACAATTTCGCCGCCTGGCAACTGCGCCACGGCCATGCCCATTTCTTGCAGCATGTCGGCAGCCAAACCAATGGTGCGGTACTTGAAGCCCTTCAAGTCAGCAGCTTTCTTGGGCGGGGCCTTTTTGAACCAACCCAGAGGTTGGGAAGGCATGGGGAAGGAGAAGAAGCCGACCACGTTCAGGTTCATCTTGGCGACCAGTTTGTCCCACAGCTGCTGACCACCACCGGCCTGAATCCAGCTCAAACCGATATCGGGGGTGGCGCCGCTGACGGGGCCTGTGCCGAACAAAGAAGCCGATTTGTTCTTGCCGTACCAATAGCCGGACACGTGGTGACCACCGTCAAGCACGCCTTTGCTCACGGCGTCAATGATTTCGAACGGCTTGACCACAGCACCTGCTGGCAGGTACTCGATTTTCAAGCGGCCACCGGACATTTCATTGACGCGGGTGACGTACTGCTGCGCCATCTCGCTGAAAATTTCGTTGGTACCCCAGGAACCTTGCATCTTGAACACAATGGGGGCTTGGGCCACGGCGATCATGGGCACGCCAGCCAGCGGCAAAGCCACTGCAGCGGTGGCAGCCTTGCCAAAGAAGCGACGACGGCTGGCCTCAGGGGCTTCGATGGTCTGGGATTGAACGTCTTGTTGAATTCGGGTCATGTTGTCTCCTGTTGAACTTTCAAGCGCGAAAAATTACCGCTTGGTAATTGATTATGCAGCGCACCAAAGGCTCACCCGTCAGTGAAAACCCTAGGACGCCTTGTCAAAAATTTCAAGTTGATATGTTGAAATGTTGAAAATTTCAATCAAGCCACCAAATCGAAGCCCTGCGTTTCCACACTCAGGAAAGCTTCGGTGAATGCGGCCAAGTGGGCATAAAAGACGGCAGCTGGATGCGCCTGCAGCGTTTGACACATTTGCGGCACCCACGGCTGCAGATGTTGGCTGAAAAACGCCATCTGTTGCGTGAGGTTGGCCACCGTCACATCGTCCCCGGCAATTAGGTAGCGCATGACTTCGAAGACGTATGCCACATGGTCTTCGGTGTCGGACATGCACTCGCCTTTGCCCAGGCCCAAGACGGCCAAGTCGTCACGCAGGCGCACCAAGGGCTTTTCGTTCAGGAAACCGCTCAGGTAATGCGAGCCATACAGGTAAACCTCGGGCTTGCCCACCCCACCAAACAGGCGGTTGTATTCGGCCGCCACCTGATCGTGGTTCAGGCTGCGGGCGCTGGCCACCAGGTCGCGCCACGGCTCCTCCAAAAAGCCACCGGCATCGGGGGCCTCGGTCACGGCCACCTGCAGTTGGCTCAGCAAATCGGCCGATGGCGCGGCATACAGCAGTTGCGACAGCAGGCCGTACACCTCGGCGCGGGCGGTTTCTTCGTCCAGCGCGTGGCTGCTGGCGGACAGGTTCAGGTCTGGGCTCATGATAAGCATTTATCGGGTTTTGGGAGGCACTTGGCCATCGGTGATGCGCACCTGGTTCTGGTCGGTGAACATGTCGATGACGCGGCAGTCACCGCACATTTTCAGTCGCTCCAGGGCCGGGCCCTGAAACATGCTGTGGCCTGTCAGGCGGCCCAGCATGGTTTCGATGGCCTTGAGGGTGCCAAAGGGTTTGGCGCAGCGGATGCAGGCATACGGCGGGCTGCTGTGCACCACACGCGGCTGCGTCCGCTCGGCCAGCAGCGACAGGCGTGGCTGCAGCGTGATGGCGGTTTCGGGGCAGGTCGTGGCACACAGACCGCACTGCACGCAATTTTTCTCGACAAAACGCAACTCGGGCTGCAAAGGGTTGTCTTGCAGCGCCGACGAGGGGCAAGCGCCCACGCAGCTCATGCACAAGGTGCACTTGCTGCCGTCCACCGTGATGCTGCCCAGGGGCGACCCCGCGGCCGGCAAGGCCAAAGCCTTGGGGCGCGAGGCCTCGTCCATCGCCATCACGGGCGACTGGGCCATCAGGTGGTCGATGACCAGCTCCAGGTTGCTGCGCTTTTCGGCTTGCACCGCGTGGCGGGCGGCCACAGTTGGTCCTGTGGGGAGGCTGGCGGTCTTCAGGCTGCGGGCGCACAGGCGTTGCAAATCGGCGTCCAGAGAAGACGCGGTCTTAGCCTCGATCAGCTGGAAATGCACCCCGGTGTAGCCCAGGCCAGTGAGCAAGCTTTGGGCCACGGCCATCTGCTGCAGAAGCGCAGCGCGGTATTGCGACGCTTCTTCGGCGGTGATCAGCACCATGACCTGGCGAGCGCCATAGGCCACGGCCGAGAGCCACAGCTCCAGGCCCACACTAGCGGTGTGCCACAACGCCACAGGCATCACGCGGGCGGGCACGCCTTGCATCACGCCCAGCTGCGCGCCGCGACCCAGTTCGTCGATCAGGGCCTGGCCTTTGTCTTGGCTGTGCAAAAGCAAAACAGCATCGCGCCCGCCAGCGGCTTGGTAGGCCGAGAGCAAGGCTCGGATCTTGGCGCCCTGCTCTGCCGCGCGCGGGTAGGCGTAAGTCAGTGCGCCCGTGGGGCAAGCTGTGGTGCACGCACCGCAACCCACGCACAGGTTGGGGTTGACCACGATTTGCTGGCGGCTTTTGTCCGAGCGCACGGCTTCGGCCGAGCAGATGTCAATGCAGGCGCTGCAGCCCACTTGTTCATTGCGGCTGTGCGCGCATAGCTTTTGTTTGTAGGCAAAAAAGCGGGGCTTTTCAAACTCGCCCACCAGTTCGCGCACCTTCAGCAAGGTTTGCAGGTCTTGCCCATCCCAGCGGAAGTAACCCTGCGGCAAGGCGTGCGATGAGAAGGTGGGCGAGGCTTGGTCGCCGCGCAGGTCCATCACCACGTCAAAACGCTCGGTTTGCGGTCGGGCAGCGCGGCTGAAGTCGATGGCACCGGCCGCCTCGCACACCTTCACGCAGTCTCGGTGCGAGGTGCAGCGCGACAGATCCACTTGGTAATCGAGGCCAATGGCCTGCTCGGGGCAGGCGGCCACGCAGGCGTTGCAGCGGGTGCACAGGTCCAGGTCAATCGGGTTGCTGGCATCCCATGACACCTCGAATGCCCCCAACCAGCCCTTGAGGCCTTGCAGGCGACCGGCCACCACGGGAAAGCGCCGCTCCTGGCTGCCCCCGGCGTTGCCCGGGCCTTGCGTAAAAATCGTGACCTGCATCGCATCTGACAAAAAACTGGCGGCGCGTTCGGCGGCATCCACAGCGCCAATGATGAGCACGCGGCCTTCGCTTTTGTAAGTGACGGTGGGTACCGGCTCGGGCTCGGGCAGGCGGGCAGCAGCCAGCAAAGCGGCCATTTTGGGTGTGGCGAATTCGGCTTCGCGGCCCCAGCCACCGGTTTCGCGGATGTTGACAAAGCGGATCGGAGATACAGCACCTTCGGTTTGCTCTGCCAGTTCAGAGAACAGGCGTTTTTCTTGCGTGCAGGCCACCACCACGGTGTCGCCGGTTTTCATCGCTTTTTGAAATTGCACCGCCTCGCGGCGGCACAAAGTGGTGTGCAGGATCAGGTCTTCACCCAGCGCCTGGCCCAGCGCTTGGGCTTGAAGGGGCATGGTTTGGTTGCAGTTGCAAATCAGGGTGGTCATGTTCGGCATGCGCTTTGTCGTGGGGCTGCAGCACGGGGCTGACCGATCCTGCCAAATCGGACAGGGGAGGCGCAGACTGTGCCACAACTGGCGCGCCTTGCGGTGCCGCAGGACTTGGCACAGGGTTTTCACGGAGGCCAGCAGCAGGACTGAGCGCTGGCAACACGGGCTCGACTGTGGCCGCCGCTTCATCGGGTGTGTCGAACAAACCCAGCAGTTGCGCGCCCACCATTTTTTGCAACATGCCGGCTGGCATGGGGTCGGGTGTGTTGTAGTCGCCGATGTAGATGTCGAGCCCGTCCATCACATTGAAATGCGGGTCAGTGAAGAGCTTTTTCATGGCCACATTGCGCACATCAGCGGTCACGCCGGGCCGCATGAAAGGCTGAAAATCCGAGTTCGGCGTCAAGGCACGTGCGTCGTCCAAGCTGGGCAAGGGTTGGGTGGCCAATTCGTTGGGCTTCGCTTCGTTTGCAACCGAATCAAGCTCTTGGGGCGCAGGCTTGGAACGCTGTAAGGGTTCGGATGGTCCCGTCAATTCAGACGATTCGACCGGACTCGCTGGGATGGCAGGTTCGGCCACCGGCAAGCCCTTGGCCACGGCTTGCTTGCGCTGCGACCAGCGGCTGAAAAAGTGCTCGCTCATGAGCCCTGCCTCCCGCCTTTGCGCTTGTCCACGGTGCTGACCGACGCCGGCTGGCCAAAACGATCGGTCAGGCCCTGAAAGCTTTGCGGGCGCTGCCGGCGCTTGACCTCGGGCACATAAAAGGCGTCGGTGAAGGCCTGCAACCTGGCCACCACTTCGGGCGAGGCGGGCACGTTGTCCACGGTTTCCTGGGCATCGAGCCAGCGACCCGCATCGTGGTAACTCAGGCTCAGGGCCTGGGGCACGGCCAGCTCCGCCTGGCCCTCCAGCCCTTGTTGCACACGCCACATGACAAAAAAACTGGGCGTGGGCGAAGTGAGGTTGAGCCAATAACCTTCGGCGTCGTCACTGAACAGCTCCAGCCGCCAAGCGGGGTAGAGCCACAGGGCTTCGTCATCGGTTTGACGCAGGCAGCGCGGGGTCTCACCAAACCCGACTTCATGCGGCACCACATCGGCCAGCACCCAGCGGTGGGACTGCCAGCGGGCCATGGCCCCTTGAACGGCTTCACGGCGCATCAGCACCGCCATTTCAGACACGACATGAACAGACATTAGGCACTTTCTTTCAGCGGGGCTTGCCCCTTCATCAACCCAGCATGGTTTCGTTGAGCAAGGGTAAACGCAAAGTGAACACCGTGCGGCGACCGGGCTCGGACTGGAAAGTCAAACGACCGCCGTGCATCTCAACGATAGAACGGCTGAGCCACAATCCCACGCCCATGCCTTGCGACTTCGAGGTTTTGAACAGACTGAACACATCTTCCGCACGCTCTGGCGCGATGCCTGGGCCATTGTCTTGCACCTCCAAGCTCAGGTGATCACCCGAAGCCTTGCCCCGTATGCGCAGCTCAGGCTTGACACACCCGGAATCGGTCAGCGCATCGATGGCATTGTTGAGCAGGTTCAAAACGACTTGTTGCAGCTGCGTGGCATCGCCATGCACGCGCAAGTGGGGATCCCATTCCACCGTGCAGCCAATGTCGGCATGTTTCATGTTCGACTGGACCAAGTCCAGCACATCCTGCACCACCTCGTTCAGTTTCAAGGCCGTGTACTCGCCTTTGCTCATGCGAAACAAATTGCGCAGTTTACGGATGATGTCTGCCGCACGCTGCGTGTCATGCGCGACGGCGCTGGCCACCTGGATGAGAAACGCCAAATTGGGCATGGACTGCTCGCGTTCAGCCTCTTCCAATTTGGCTTGCAATAGTTCGGCGTGCAGCAAGTTGGCCGTGAGCGGCTGGTTCAATTCGTGAGCAAAACTGGCCACCAGTGCACCCATGCCAGCACTCTTGTTGGACAGCGTCAGTTGCCGAATGATCTCTTCGCGCTCGGTCAACAAGGCACCCAGATCTTGGGCGTGTTGCAAGGCCAAAGCGGCATGTTCTTGCTCACGCGCCAGTTGCTGCTCCGTGGCGATTTTGCTGCGGTGGTCCTGGTCCACAAAAATCTGCATGAACCCCACACACAGCAACATGATGGCCGTGAATTGACCGATGAACACCAAGGCGTGATCCCAGGAGGGTTCATACAGATCTTCAGCCCCAACGCCCGCGATCATGGCCAGTGCCTTGACGCCCAAAGTCACCGACAAAATCAAACCTGCCCACATCACCGAATCTGCACCCTTTTTGTCATGGGTCAGGGCAATGCGCTTGCCAGAAAAAAAGTACTCCAAACAACTGAAGGTGTAAAAACCATAAAACACCAGCATGATGGTGCTCTCGGGTGAGCCCGAAAATTGCAAACCATAGCTCAGCACCAAAAAGGCCACGTTCGCCCCGCCCGAGGCCCACAGCCACATGGGCGATGCCGGGCCATTGAGCGAGCGCAAAGCCACTTGGCGGCCCCAGTTGCCTGCTGTCATCAGAAACAGCCCCAACAACACCACCACATCGGTGCTGAGCCAACCCCGGCTGCCCATCACGCACAAAGACAGTGCGCTGAGAATGCCCGAAACACTCCACATGACCACCACCGGGCTGCGAAAGCGCGCCAGCCCGTACCAGATGGCCGCATGCAGCATCAGGTACAAAAACGCATCCATCCAGAAGATGGTTTGCACATTGAAATTCAAATCAGCCTCCTTGGCCCGATCGGACAGCCCGCCGTGGACGCAGCCGGATCGCCGGCCCAGGGGCTCAAACAGCCGCCGATTATGCGTTCACCGGGGTCGCCGTTTCGATCCGCACGGCGCAGTATTTGAATTCTGGGATCATGCCAAACGGGTCCAGCGCCGCGTTGGTCAGCAAATTGGCTGCGGCCTCGTGGTAAGCAAAGGGGATGAACACGGTGCCCTGCGGCGTGCCGTCGTCTTGGCGCACCTGCAAAAGCACTTGACCCCGACGCGAGGCAATGTTCACGAAGTCACCGGGCTTGAGGCCCAGCCTTTGCAGATCGCCCCCGTGCAGCGAGGCCGTGGCCGCAGGCTCCAGCGCATCAAGCACGGTGGCGCGGCGCGTCATGCTGCAGGTGTGCCAGTGCTCCAGTTGCCGACCGGTGATCAGCACAATCGGGTAATCGCCATCGGGCTGCTCGTTGGCGGGGATCAAGCCGACGGGCACCAGCTGCACCCGCCCATCGGCTGTGGGAAAGTGGTCATGAAAAACGATCGGCTGACCCGGATCGTCGGCACTCACGCAAGGGTAAGTGACCGAGCCCGCATTCAGGCGCGCCCAATCGATGCCGCCGATGGCCGGGGCCATGGTCTGGCGCATTTCTTCGTAGACCTGGGCCACGCCCTCTTGCTCGCCTGCATAAGCCCAGTTCAGGCCCATGCGTTGCGCGATCTGCTGGATGATCCACAAATCGGGCTTGGCATCGCCCGGTGGCAGCACGGCCTGGCGGCCCATCTGCACCGTGCGGTCGGTGTTGCTCACGGAACCCGTCTTCTCCGGCCAGGCGCTGGCCGGCAGCACCACATCGGCCAGCCAGGCAGTTTCTGTCAAAAAGATGTCTTGCACCACCAGGTGTTGCAAACTGGCCAAGGCGTGGCGGGCATGGTTCAAATCCGGGTCGCTCATGGCCGGGTTCTCGCCCATGATGACCATGCCGCGCACCTTGTGCGGATCGCTGTCCAGGGCCAAGGCTTTGTGCATGATTTCAACCACGGTGTAGCCGGGTTGGTCGTCCAGCTTCGTGTTCCAGAATTTCTCGAACCAGTCGTGCACAGAGGGGTCACTCACGCGCTGGTAGTTGGGGTACATCATCGGGATCAGGCCCGCATCGCTCGCACCCTGCACATTGTTTTGACCCCGCAAAGGGTGCAGTCCGGTGCCGGGGCGGCCGATCTGCCCGGTGATGCAGGCCAGCGCGATCAGGCAGCGCGCGTTGTCGGTGCCGTGCACATGCTGGCTCACGCCCATGCCCCACAAAATCATGGCGGCTTTGGCCTTGGCGTAGGCCCGCGCCACTTCGCGCAGGGTGTCGGCCGGAATGCCGCACACCGTGCTCATGGCTTCGGGTGTGTAGCCCTGCACATGGGCCTTGAGTGCGGCCACGTTGTCGGCACGCTCACGCAAAAACTGCTCGTCGCACAGGTTCTCGGTGACGATGACGTGCAGCATCGCGTTGAGCAGCGCCACATCGGTGTCGGCCTTGAACTGCAGGTTGCGCCAGGTGTGGCGACCGATGTCGGTGATGCGCGGGTCGGCCAGCACGATGCGGGTGCCGCATTTGGCAGCGTTTTTCATCCAGGTGGCGGCCACCGGGTGGTTGTTGGTGGGGTTGGCGCCAATCACGATGATGAGGTCGGCGTGCTCAACATCGCGCACCGGGTTGCTGACGGCCCCTGAGCCCAAGCCTTCGAGCAAAGCCGCCACGCTGGACGCGTGGCACAGGCGCGTGCAGTGGTCCACGTTGTTGCTGCCAAAGCCGGTGCGCACCAGCTTCTGGAATAAGTAGGCTTCTTCGTTGCTGCCTTTGGCCGAACCGAAACCGGCGAGGGATTTGGGGCCGTGTTGGTCGCGCAGCGCAATGAGCGGCCGGGTGGCCAGATCGAGTGCTTCTTCCCAGCTCGCTTCGCGGAACACTTCGCGCCAGTCGGTGTGGCCGTCCAACAAAGACACATCTTTGGCCACGCCCGGCTTGCGGATCAGCGGTGTCGTGATGCGGTCTGGACTGTGGATGTAATCCATGCCAAAGCGTCCCTTGACGCACAAGCGGCCTGCGTTGGCCGGGCCTTCGCGGCCTTGGACGCTGACGATCTTTTCGTCTTTGACCTGAAAAGTCACCAGGCACCCCACACCGCAGAAAGGGCACACCGAATCGACCTCGCGGTCCACCTTTTGCGGACCCATGTGGCTCTTGGGCATCAGCGCCCCCGTGGGGCAGGCCTGCACACATTCGCCGCAACCCACGCAGCTGCTGCCCCCCATCGGGTCGGCCAAGTCAAACACCACTTGGGTGTGTGCGCCCCTGAAGGCCAGACCGATCACGTCGTTGACCTGCAGGTCGCGGCAAGCGCGTTGGCAGCGGTTGCACTGAATGCAGGCATCCAAATTCACAGCCATGGCCGGGTGCGACAGGTCGGCAGGCACCGCTTCGCGGCGCAGTGCCGCCAATTGCGGGCGCACCTGTACGCCATGGTGCTCAGCCCACTGGCTCAGCTCGCCATGCGGGGCCTCGGCACGGTCATCGAGCCATTTGTGGCCCTGCTCGGGCAGGTCGGCCAGCAGCATCTCCAGCACCAGCTTCTGGCTTTTGACCGCGCGCTCGCTGTTCGTCTGCACCTGCATGCCGGGCGTGGCGCTGCGGCAGCAGCTCGGGGCCAGCGTGCGCTCACCTGCCACCTCGACCACACAAGCGCGGCAATTGCCGTCCGGGGCCAGGCCTTCTTTGTGGCACAGGTGCGGAATGGCGATGCCCAATTCTTTGGCGATGTTGAAAATGCTTTTGCCGGCTGGCGCTTGCACACTTTGGCCATTGAGGGTGAATTCAACGGTGTTCATGCTTTCACCCCTGCGCCCACTTCGTGCGGAAAATAATCCAGCACACACCGTATCGGATTCGGCGCGGCCTGCCCCAAGCCGCAGATGGACGCATCGCCCATGACCTGCGCGAGATCTTGCAAAGTCTCGGCATCCCACACCGCAGCCGTCATCAGTTGCGCCGCCTTGTCGGTGCCCACACGGCAGGGTGTGCACTGGCCGCAGCTTTCGTGTGCAAAAAAGCGCATCACATTCAGCGCAGCTTCGCGGGCACTGTCGTGTTGGCTCAGCACCATCACGGCGGCCGAGCCGATGAAGCAGCCGTGCGGCTGCAGCGTGTCAAAGTCCAGCGGCACATCGGCCAGGCGCTCGGGCAAGATGCCGCCACTGGCTCCGCCGGGCAGGTAGGCGTACAGCGTGTGCCCCTCGGCCATGCCGCCGCAGTGTTCATCCACCAGTTCGCGCAGCGTGATGCCGGCAGGCGCAAGCTTGACGCCCGGGTGCTTGACGCGACCGCTCACGCTGAAGCGGCGCAGGCCTTGGCGGCCATGGCGACCTTGCGATGCAAAGCGCTGCGCACCTTGCTCGATCAGTTCGCGCACCCAAAACAGGGTTTCAAAGTTGTGCTCCAGGGTCGGGCGGCCGAACAGGCCCACCTCGGCAATGTAAGGCGGGCGCATGCGCGGCTCGCCGCGTTTGCCCTCGATGCTTTCGATCATGGCCGACTCTTCGCCGCAAATATAGGCGCCCGCACCACGGCGCAACTCAATGCGCGGCAAAGCGCAAGGCGGGTTCAATTTAAGGGCGGCCAATTCTTGGGTCAGCAAGACACGGGCTTCGTGGTATTCGTCGCGCAGATAGATGTAGACCGCCTCGCAGCCCACCACACTCGCTGCAATCAACACACCCTCCAGAAAACGGTGGGGGTCGGCCTCCAGACAGGTGCGGTCCTTGAAGGTGCCGGGCTCGCCTTCGTCGATGTTCACGGCCATCAGGCGCGGGCCGGGTTGGCTGCGCACGATGCGCCATTTGCGCCCAGCGGGGAAACCTGCGCCACCCAGGCCTCGCAAGCCAGAAGACTCCAGCACATGGATGACCGATTCGTGGCCTTTCAGGCCTGTGGCCACTTGCAAGGCCAGCTGGTAGCCCCCGGTTTTTTTGTAATCGTCGTAACGCAGCGCATGGGGCAAGGCCAAAGGCTGGATGTTGTTCTCTCCCACCAGAAGGGTCACGCCCTCGGCCGTCGCCTGCGCCACGGCCTGCTGGCCCACTTGCGCCGCAGGTGCTTGCTCGCAGCGGCCCAAACAAGGCACATTGACGACCTGCACGTCGCCTGTCAGATCCCGCTGCAATTGGCGCAGCAAGCTGTCGCTGCCCGCCAAACTGCAGCTCAAGCTGTCGCACACCCGCACCGTGATGCGCGGGGCCAGTGCATCGTCTTTCAGAATTTCAAAGTGGTGGTAGAACGAAGCCACCTCGAACACCTCGACCACGGGCAGGCGCATTTCGGCCGCGAGCGCCACGATGTGGCGCTCGAACAAACCTCGGAAACGGTCGTTCAGCACATGCAGGTGCTCGATCAGCACATCGCGGCGGTGGCCTTCTGTGGGCTTGGCACCGATCAGGGCCTGCACTTCGGCCCGTGCCTCGTCCGAAACTTGTCGGCCTTTGAGTTGCGAACGGGGCTTGCGCAGTTGCTCGCGCAAGGCATTCAAACCGATGCGGGTTTCAGAAGTGGAGTCGGTTTGCATGCGATGGGTCACATCCGTTGGTGAAATTCATGTCAGCCGTCGGCAAACGCGTGATGTCGGGGCTGAAGCCTCCGACCTACAAAAGACAAGTGCGCTGATTTGTAGGTCGGCGGCTTCAGCCCCGACATGACCGCTAAGCGCACAGTATCCGCTTGGATCAATAAGTTTCCAGATGCAAGCGGCCTTCTTTCTTGAGCGCGCCACCGATGGCTTCCCAGTCCAGACCGGCGTTCTGCGCGATGTCGCGCAGGGCCATGACCACGCCCTCTTCCATGCTTTTGAGGCCACAGACATAAAAGCAGGTGTTCGGGTCTTTGAGCTGCAGCGCGATGTCGGCGGCGCGCTCGCGCAGGGCATCTTGCACATAACGCTTGGGCTTGCCCACTTCGCGCGAGAACGCAAACTCGGTGTCGATGAAGTCTTTGGGCAGGTTGTTGAGCGGACCAAAATATGGCAGCTCGGCAGGGGTGCGGGCACCGAAGAACAGCATCAATTTGCCACCTTCAAATTTACCGCTGGCCCGCAGGCGGCGACGCCACTCGGTCATGGCCCGCATGGGGGCAGAACCTGTGCCCGTGCAGATCATGACAATGTTGCTCTTGGGGTGGTTGGGCATCAGAAAGCTCGCGCCAAACGGCCCGATCACCTGCACCTTGTCACCGACCAACAGGTCGCACATGAAGTTGGAGCCAACGCCGCGCACCGATTTTCCGTCATGGTCTTCGAGCACACGCTTGATGGTCAGCGACAGGTTGTTGTGGCCGGGGCGCTCGCCGTTGCGCGGGCTGGCGATCGAGTATTGGCGCGCATGGTGCGGCTTGCCGTTGGCATCCACCCCGGGCGGGATGATGCCGATCGACTGGCCTTCGAGCACCGGGAAGGGCAAGTTGCCGAAGTCGAGCACGATGTGGTGCGTGTCGTAGTCTTGCTGACCCTCTTGCAAACCCACCTCGGTGACTCGGAGGTTGCCCGTCACGGTGGCGGTGATGGTTTTGTCTTGCGCCTTGGGGCCATAGAGGTTGGTGTAGGCGTGGGCCGCAGACCAGGGTGGGATGGTCGCGCCGAATTGGGCGGAGTTGAAACCCGAAGCCGCTGCTGTGCTGGCAGCGGATGACGAAGAGGCGGCAGATTGCACAGCGGTTTGCGCTTCTTGTTCTGCGACTGCGGCATTACCTCCGCCCGTGTCACCTGTTGCTTCGGCCAGTTCTTCGGCACTCAGCTCAGCAGGCAAGTCGTACCACTTGAGTTGTTCTTCGATGCTGTAAGCCTTGGCCTTGGGCACCATGCGCCAGTTGTCGATCGAGCCAGTGGGGCATGGCGAGATGCAGTCCATGCAACCGTTGCAAATATCGGCCTTGACCACGTAGTTGAGCGAGTCGTGCGTGATGGCACCGACTGGGCAAATCGCTTCGCAGGTGTTGCAGCGAATGCAGATTTCCGGGTCAATCAGGTGTTGTTTGATCAGCGTCGCTTCGGTGCTCATGTCTTGGCTCTCTTGTGTTTGTTTGTCTTATCTTGTTGGTGGTCCGCGCGGTCCACGACGTTATGGCTTGGGTATGCGTGGTCCGCAACGGTATGGCTTGGGTATGCGTGGTCCGCAACGGTATGGCTTGGGTATGCGTGGTCCGCAACGGTATGGCTGTGGGCCGGGCGCCTCATACTGGGGTACCAGAAATCGGCGCCCGGCCCACAGCCATGCCGTCGCTCTGTGCCCTTTTTGAAGTGCTGAGTCTACTGGGACCCGGCGTGCACAGCGCACCCATGTCATTGAAAGGGCAAGGGGCGGGTGACGATTTGCGGTACCCCGCCATGAGGAACCCGCCCCTTGCCCTTTCAATGACCGCCTTCAATCAAGGCAAAACATGTGGGCAAGTCAAACAACTCAGAAGCCGAGCGAACCCCATGCTGTTGATGGGGTAAGGGGCGGGTGACGATTTCTGGTACCCCAGCATGAGGAACCCGCCCCTTCCTGTGTCAACTGCCGCCCCCAAAAAAGGAGGCAGCAGTTCACTCAAAACATCAGTTAAAGCGAACGTAATCAAAGTCCACTGGCTGACGGTTGATGCCCATCACAGGAGGTGCGATCCAATTGGCAAACTTGCCTGGCTCGACGACACGGCCCATCAGGCTGGCCACATAAGCGCGGTCTTCGTTGGTGGGCAACCACTCGCCCACTTGCGCCATCCACTGCGCGTCGGTCACCACTTGACCATCGGGGGTGATTTTGGAGCCCGACAAAGAGCCGATGTTGCGGTGGAACGCCTTGTGCGGTGCCTTCAACGTGAAAGGAATGCCGGCCTTGGTGATCACGCGGTTCCAACGGTCGATGCCACCTTTGGAGTCGGTGATGTAGTCGTCGCGCAGCACTTCGTTCAAAGCGTTGAGCATTGGCACTTCTTTTTCGATCAGCTTGCCGTTTTCAACCGACAGGATCTTGTAGCTGTTGCCCTTCAAGATGTGGTCGTCACCACGCTTGCCTTCTTCGTAACGGCCCTTGAGGCCCGAGCTGTAGAAGGTGGCGGCATTCGACGACTCATCGGCACCAAACAAGTCGATGGTCACCGAGAAGTGGAAGTTGATGTAACGCTGGATGGTCGGCAAATCGATCACACCGGCTGCACGCAGCTTGCCCACGTCGTCGGTTTTCAGCTGGTTCATCACATCGACTGTGCGCTGGATGGTGCGGCTCACGCCAGACTCGCCCACAAACATGTGGTGCGCTTCTTCGGTCAGCATGAACTTGGTGGTGCGGGCCAGGGGGTCAAAAGCCGACTCGGCCAAGGCACACAGCTGGAACTTGCCATCCCGGTCGGTGAAGTAGGTAAACATGAAGAAGCTCAACCAGTCTGGGGTCTTCTCATTGAAGGCCTGCAAGATGCGGGGGTTGTCTTCATTGCCGCTGTTGCGCTGCAGCAGGGCATCGGCTTCTTCACGACCGTCTTTGCCAAAGTATTTGTGCAGCAGGTACACCATGGCCCACAGGTGGCGGCCTTCTTCGACGTTGATCTGGAACAGGTTGCGCAGGTCGTACATGCTGGGCGCAGTCAGGCCCAGGTGGCGCTGCTGCTCCACAGACGCTGGCTCGGTATCGCCTTGTGTGACGATGATGCGGCGCAGGTTGGCGCGGTGTTCGCCAGGCACGTCTTGCCAAGCTTTTTCACCGATGTGGTCACCGAAATGGATCTTGCGGTCTTGCTCGCCGGGGTTCATGAACACGCCCCAACGGTAGTCGCGCATCTTGACGTGGCCAAACTGGGCCCAGCCTTGCGGGTCCACGCTCACGGCGGTGCGCAGGTAAACGTCCATGTCGGTCGAGCCCTCAGGGCCCATGTCGTCCCACCAGTTGATGAAGTTGGGCTGCCACTGCTCAAGCGCACGCTGCAAGGTGCGGTCTTCGCTCAAGTTGACGTTGTTGGGAATTTTTTCGCTGTAGTTGATACCGGACATCATGATCTCCTAGGGGGGGTTAATTGGGTTGGGTTGGGTTGGGTTGGACGTTGGGCGTTGGGCGTTGGTTTACATCTTCACGCTGAACAAATCAAACGCGGTTCATGTCGAACTGGACTTTTTCACCTTTGCCGTAGACCTTCAGGGCACCCTTTTCGCCGACGGCATTGGGGCGCTGGAAGATCCAGTTTTGCCAGGCGGTCAGGCGACCAAAGATGCGGGTGGCCATGTTTTCCTTTTGGGCAAAACGCAGGTTCGCTTCCAAACCGGTCAGCGCATCGGGCGACATGGACGAGCGCTCTTCCAGGGCCAGGCGAATTTCGTCAGCCCAGTCGATGTCGTCCGGTGCAGCCGTGACCAGACCCAAGGCCAATGCAGCGTCGGCATCCAGCGCTTGGCCGATGGCGCCGCGTGCGGCTTCCATGGCGGGCACTTCTTCGTAGAAGCGGCGCTGCAGGCGGGTCTGGTCGTTGACCATGGGGAAGAAGCCAAAGTTCATCTCGCTCAGTTGCAGCTTGGGCGCTTTATCAGCGTCGTCAGGCAAAGCCAACATGTAAGCGCGGTCGGCGCAGAATGCCAGTTCGGCCAGGGTGCCCGCAAAGCAGGTGCCTTCTTCGATCAGGGCGAACAGGCTGCGCGAAGACACGTCCAAGCGGGCCAAAGTGCGGCGCAGGTGGCCAATGGTTTCACGCACCAGCCAGTGGTCTTTGTGGGCCAGCAAGGTGGCGTCAGACGCCAACACGGCTGCGGCGTCGCCCGAAGTCTTGAGCACCCAGGTGCCAATGTCCAGTTCATTGGTGCGCATGTGCAGAACAGCGTCGTCCAATTCGCGCACCATCTGCAGCGGCCACCAGTTCACACCAGCAGCTTCAATGCCGGCGATGTCGGTGGGCTGGGCTGTGGCTGGGGCTTTGACGGTGAAGGTGGCGATGCGTTTGGCGCGGTCGATGTCCACGGTGACGTTGGTGTAAGTCAGGGCATCGGCCGCGATGCTGCGGTTCAGGGGGGTCAAGCTCACGCCTTTGGCGCCTGCGGTGCGGATGCTTCCAGCGGCCAATTTTTGGGCACGGGCTTGCACGGCCTGCTTGAACACAGCGGGCTTGGCGATCGCATCCACCAGACGCCAGTCCACGGCTTTTTGACCGCGCACACCTTCGACGCTGGTGCAGAAAATGTCGGCCAAGTCGTGGCGCACATGGCGCTTGTCGGTCACTCGGGTCAGGCCGCCAGTGCCGGGCAACACACCCAGCAAAGGCACTTCAGGCAGCGAGACGGCGCTGGAGCGGTCGTCGACCAACACGATTTCATCGCAAGCCAAGGCCAGCTCGTAGCCGCCGCCAGCGCAAGCGCCGTTCAGGGCCGCGACGAATTTCAGGCCGTCGTGCTTGCTGGAGTCTTCGATGCCGTTGCGGGTTTCATTGGTGAACTTGCAAAAGTTCACTTTCCAACCGTGGGTGGACACACCCAGCATGAAGATGTTGGCACCGGAGCAGAACACGCGGTCACGCGCGCTGGTCACCACCACCGAGCGCACTTCGGGGTGCTCGAAACGGATGCGTTGCAGGGCGTCGTGCAATTCGATGTCCACACCCAGGTCGTAGCTGTTGAGCTTGAGTTTGTAGCCAGGGCGGATGCCAGCGTCTTCGTTGATGTTGATCGACAAGGTGGCGATCTCGCCGTCAAAGGCCAGTTGGATGTGCTTGTATTGCGCGGGATGGGTTTGGTAATCAACCTGGAAAGCTGGCGTCATGTGGGAGTCTCCGTTGGGAAAAGGGATGTTGATTTGGGTCAAAAAATGCATTTCATTGCAGGTTATCCTGAAGTTTAGTGCACATCACACCCCCACGCAACATGCACTTTAATGCATTTAGTAAGTATTTACCCTAGCTATTCAAAATTTGCTGCCCAGATCAATCGGGACGTTGCAGGTGTTGTCGCACCGACGTTCTCAGGAGCTCAAATGCCTGGTCCTCGCTGCGGCCGCTGGTGTTGATGGCCATATCGGCTTTGGAATAAAAAGCAGCACGCCCTTCTAGAATGCGCTTGAGATCTTCCATCGCCTCACGGCTGGCGGCCATGGGCCGCATGTCACCTTGCGCCGCGACTCGGCCCATGTGGTCGCTGGGATCTGCCTGTAACCACACGCTGGTGCAGTTTGACAGCAACAAATTGAAGTTGGCCGAATCCGACACCAAACCGCCGGGGGTCGCAATCACCACCTCGGGGTAAATCTGGATCGCCTCTTCGAGTGCCCGGCGCTCGTAACGGCGGTAAGCGTTAGCCCCATAGAGGTTGTGGATCTCGCTGATCTGGCAACCAGCAAACTGCTCGATTTCGCGACTCAGCTCAATGAACGGAAAGCCCATGTCGTCGGCCAGGCGTTGGCCCAGCGCGGTTTTCCCCGCACCGCGCAAACCGATCAAAGCAATGCGATTTTTGCGCTCTAGCGCATTACCGCCTTCACCAAACAATTCGACCAATTGCACGCGGGCGCGGCGCAAATCGGCCTCGCTGCGTTGGCCCAGCAGTTCGCGAATCAAAAGCCACTCGGGCGAAGTGGTGGTCACGTCGCCCAGCAACTCGGCCAAAGAACACTGCAAGGCACTGGCCACTTGCAGCAGCACGAGCACAGAGACATTGCCCGTGCCGTATTCGAGGTTGGCCAAATGGCGCTCGGATACATCGGCCGCCACCGCCACGGCGCGGCGCGTCATGCCTTTGCGTGAACGCAAAGTACGCACGCGCTCGCCCAGCGCTTCCAGAAATGGATTGCGCCGGGTTTCGGGCTCGGAAGGCTCAATGACAGTGGAATCTTGCAAGGACATTTTTCTTTCAACCAAAAAAAGGGGAAACCCTTATTTTTTAAACACCACAAAACATGCACTTTAATGCATACTCAACGCCAAGCACAATAATGCATAAAGCAGTTTATACCGCCATCTGCACAGCAAGAAAAGTTTTTGTTGCATGCGTTGGATTGCACAGGTCTCACACCCTTTAAATGAAATTTTTTTGCATGCCCACAACCTGTTCCTTCTGAGCCCCTTTCAAAGAAGTCATCGTTACCACAACATCAGAGCATCCGAGGAGACAAACCATGAACCCCAGCACCCCCCCCGTAGACTTCAACTTCGCGCAACATCTGATCATGTGCAATGCCGCGCGGCAGGACAAAACCGCACTGATTGATGACGTCGGCTCCATGACCTACGGCAAACTGACCGAACAGATTCGCCGCTTTGCCGGTGGCTTGCAGGCCATGGGACTCAAGCGCGAAGAGCGTGTGCTGCTGCTCATGCAAGACAGCAGCGACTGGGTCGTGGCCTTTTTGGGCGCGTTGTATGCGGGCGTGGTGCCGGTGGCCGTCAACACCTTGCTGACGGCCGAAGACTATGCCTTCATGTTGAGCAACAGCCGCGCCCAGGCTGCCCTGGTCTCGGGTGCCCTGCTGCCCACGCTGCAAGAGGCCATGGATTTGGTCAAAACCGAAGTGCGCCAAGTGGTGGTGTCGCGCCCCATCGTCGCTTTGGCACAGGGCCAATTCAACATGGCCGACTTTGTGGCGCAAAACACACCGGTGCTGCCCGCGCAAACCCTGGCCGATGAACCGGCTTTCTGGCTGTATTCGTCCGGCTCCACTGGCCAGCCCAAAGGCACAGTCCACAGCCAAGGTAACCTGTACTGGACAGCCGAGTTGTACGGCAAGGGGGTGCTGAACCTGCAAGAAAGCGACACCGTGTTCTCGGCCGCCAAACTCTTCTTTGCCTACGGCTTGGGCAACGCGCTCACTTTCCCATTGAGCGTGGGTGCCAGCGTGGTGTTGATGGCCGAGCGCCCCACACCTCAAGCCACTTTCAAACGCATGGTCGACCACCAGCCTACCGTGTTTTATGGCGCGCCCACCGGCTACGGCGGTATGCTCGCCAACCCCGAATTACCCGCCAAAAGCCAGGTCGCGCTGCGCCTGTGTTCGTCGGCGGGTGAAGCGCTGCCACGCGACATCGCCGAGCGCTGGAGCGCCCACTATGGCTGCGACATCATCGACGGCATCGGCTCCACCGAAATGCTGCACGTGTTTTTGTCCAACCGCCCCGGCGACGTGCGCTATGGCACCACCGGCAAAGCCGTCCCCGGCTACGAAGTGCAGTTGCGCCATGAAGACGGCAGCGTGGTGACGGGCCACAACGAGATCGGCGACCTGTACATTCAGGGCCCCAGCAGCGCCCTGATGTACTGGAACAACCGAGACAAAACCCGAGACACCTTCCAGGGCGTGTGGACCAAAAGCGGCGACAAGTACACCCGCGACCCCGACGGCTACTACACCTACGCTGGCCGCAACGACGACATGCTCAAGGTCAGCGGCATTTACGTTTCGCCTTTTGAGGTGGAATCCACCCTGGTGCAACACCCCGCCATTTTGGAAGCGGCGGTGATTGGCAAAGAAGACAGCGACGGCCTGACCAAGACCAAGGCCTTCATCGTGCTCAAAGCGGGCCAAAGCCTGACGCAAGAAGAGGTCAAGGCCTTTGTGAAAGAGCGCTTGGCCCCCTACAAATACCCGCGCTTCATCGAGTTTGTGAGCGAATTACCCAAAACCGCCACCGGGAAAATCCAGCGCTTTCGCCTGCGTGCGCAGGAAAAGCCGCAGGCCTGAACCCTGAAATCTCAACGCTTAACGACCCCTAGCGCAGCCAGCGTGGCCTCAATTTCTTTCTTCAGGCCAACTTGCGACATGGGCTTGGAAACATAGCCATCCGCACCTGATGAGATGAACCGCTCTCGGTCCCCCGTCATGGCATGCGCAGTGACCATCAGCACCGGCGTGCGGGCCCGGCCTTGGGCCTCAAGCGCACGCAACTGGCGCAAGGCACTCAGGCCATCCATGACGGGCATCATCACGTCCATCAACACCACATCAAAGCTCTTTTGGGCCAGAAGGTCCAAGGCCTGTTGGCCATCCTCCGCCAGAGTGCATCGGTAGCCCAAGCGTTGCAGCATGATTTCGGCCAGTTTGCGGTTGATTTCATGGTCTTCCACCAAAAGCACCGACAAGGGGACGGCTGGCGCTTCGTGGTCCCGCACCGGGGGCGAAGCGTTCGGCGGCACAACAACAGCGACGGTGGGCATGAGCACCTTTTGCACGGGCAAGGTGGCGACAAAAGTGGCCCCCTGTCCCGGCCAGCCCTCGGCCTGGATGAAGCCCCCCATCAGTTGCAGCAAACTGCGTGTGATGGCCAAGCCCAAACCCGTTCCACCAAAGGAACGTGTCACCGAGCCATCGGCCTGGGTGAAGGGGCTGAACAAGGCCTCGGTTCGCTCCGGCTCAAAACCCATGCCTGTGTCAATGATGCTGATGCGCAGCAGCAGCTTTTTGGCATCCAAGGCGGTGATCAATTCGGTCTTGACCGTGACCGACCCATGGCTGGTGAATTTGATGGCATTGCCAATCAAATTGGTCAGCACCTGGCGCATGCGCACCGGGTCCATCCACAACAAATCGGGCACATCGTGCGAAGTCTCGACACGCAATTCGATGCCCTTGGCACTGGCCAACTGCGCCAATGAACGTGCCGTGTGCCTGATCAATTGCGCGGGACTGACCTCGAGCAACTCCAACTCCAAGGCCTTGGCCTCAATCTTGGAAAAATCCAGAATTTCGTTGATGATTTGCAGCAGGTGATTGCCCGAGTCACGCGCCAAAGTCAAATACTCTTTTTGCAACTCGGGCGATGTGGTGTCCATGGCCAACTCGGTCATGCCCACAATGCCATTCATGGGCGTGCGGATTTCGTGGCTCATGTTGGCCAAAAACTCGCCGCGCATGCGGTTGGCCTGTTCGGCCTTGACTTTGGCCTCCACCAACAGGTCTTGGGCACTTTGGATGGCGCTGTAGTCCTGCATCACGCCCACGAAAAAATGCCCCTCATCCACGTGGGTTTCGCTGATGGTCAAGCGCACCGGGAAGACACTGCCATCGCGCCTGCGGCCCTTGAGCACACGCGGTTGATTCATCAGCCCTTTATTGCCGTTGCGCAAGTAGTTGTCCATGAGCTGGTCATGCTGGTTGCGGTCACTGTCGGCCATCAGCAGGGTTAATTTTTGTCCTATCAGATCTTGCATGGGATAGTCAAAAATGACGGTGGTGGCGTCGTTACACTGCACGATATTGCCCTGCGCATCCGCCACCACAATGACTTCGGGCACCGATTTGAAAATACTGCTCAACTTGCTCTCGCTCAACCGCAAGTGCTTTTCGACTTGTTCGCGTTCGCTGATTTCTTCGCTGAGTTGACGAATCGCGATTTGCCGTTCACCCGACAAACGGTGGGATGTCAGCAAAGCGGTTCGTATGCGCTTGACGGAAACCCATATCAACAGCAAACCCACGAACAGCAAGACCAACAAGACCACAAAAGTCCGGTTCAGCACACCCGTACTGGCCAACTGCCACTGAGCGACGGGCAGCACCACCTCCAAAGCCCCCCGCACGTCCCCGATTTTCCAATCGGTTTTGGGTGAACCTGCGTAATGGTTATGACAGGACACACAACTGACCAACATGCGATCGGCTTGGGCAAATCGCAGTACCCGACTGCCGTTTTGCAGCTCTTCTCGAACAAAGGGTTTATCAGGGTGCTTTTGAAGGTGCGCCAGCGCCTGCTTTTGAAAGTCGTCCAAAGACCGCTCAGCCACACGCCACGGAAAAGGCAGGTCACTGTAAAGACGCACTTGGGTGCCGCCATCGACTTTGGACAAGTAATGCCCCAGATCAATCGTCAAAGTCGCTGGCAAAGGCAGGGTGTTGTCGCGCGATTGGTAGTCGTGCGTGACCTCCATGCCACCCTTTATGGCCCGGGGCACCAACTCTTGGGTGTAAAAATTACGGAACTGGGTGATGGAGTCGGCGTGGGTTTGTGCGCTCTCGGTGGCGTACTGACGGACCATCGCTTCGCTCGACTGGTAGGTGTAAAGCACCACCCAGACACCCATGCCCATCAACAAGCCACCCAAACTCTCCATCGGCCATCGGATAAGAAATTGCCGAATCCCGCGGATTAGGCGCTGCAGTGATTTCACGTTGAACCCTATTGATAAATTCAATGATATCAACGAATAACAAAGTGGCATGAAAACTCATTGAGCCAGCATGCCGACGTCGCATCACCCCTGACCCTCAAGCCAGGTGCCTGGCCCGGAAAATCAGGTGTCTTTGCTGACCTTGATGGTGGGGAACTTGCTCGAAAAGTCCTTGGCCTTGGCCGCGATCTTGACCGCGACCTGGCGGGCCATCGCCTTGTAGATCTGGGCCACTTCGCCATCAGGGTCGTACACCACCGTAGGCTTGCCGCTGTCGGCTTGCAGTCGAATTTGCATGTCCAGCGGCAGTGCGCCCAGGTAGTCCATGCCGTATTCGGCCGCCATTTTCTTGCCGCCGTCAGCGCCAAAGATGTGCTCGACATGGCCGCAGTTGGTGCAAACGTGGACTGCCATGTTCTCGACCAGACCCAAAATCGGCACGCCGACTTTCTCGAACATCTTCACGCCTTTTTTGGCGTCCAAGAGGGCAATGTCCTGCGGCGTAGTCACGATGACTGCGCCCGTCATGGGCACGCGCTGGCTGAGCGTCAACTGGATGTCACCGGTACCCGGTGGCATGTCCACGATCAAATAATCCAGCTCTTTCCAGTTGGTCTGGCGCAGCAGTTGCTCCAGCGCTTGGGTGGCCATGGGACCACGCCAAATCATGGCTTCGTCCTGGTTCACCAGGAAGCCGATCGACATGACCTGCACGCCGTAGTTCTCCATCGGCTCCATGGTCTGGCCGTCTTCGCTTTCGGGTCGGCCTTCAATGCCCATCATCATGGGCTGGCTGGGACCGTAAATGTCGGCGTCCAGCAGGCCCACCTTGGCCCCCTCGGCAGCCAGCGCCAGCGCCAAGTTGACGGCGGTGGTGCTCTTGCCAACGCCGCCCTTGCCCGAGGCCACGGCCACAATGTTTTTCACCTGCGGCAGCAGCGCCACGCCGCGCTGAGCGCTGTGGGCGGTGATCTTGCTGGTCACATTGGCCGACACATTGGCCACGCCCGCCACGCCCTTGGCAGCCGCAATCAGTGCCTGGCGAATGCCGGGAATCTGGCTCTTGGCCGGATAACCCAGCTCCACTTCAAACGACACATCGCCGCCTTCGACTTGCAGGTTCTTCAGCGTTTTGGTGGAAACGAAATCTTTGCCCGTGTTCGGGTCGATGACGGCTTGCAGGGCTTGGATGAGTTGTTCGGTGGTCGCCATGGTCACTTTCTTGAATGGGCCGAAGTTTACCGACAAGACTGGCCATACACCCTAAAATCACCGATTCCCCTACAAACTGCCCCACCATGCCTGCCCATAACGGTCTTCAAGAAGCGCCCCGCCAACTCTTCGTCACCACCGCCCTGCCCTACGCCAACGGCCATTTCCACATCGGCCACATCATGGAATACATCCAGGCCGACATCTGGGTGCGTTATCAAAGGATGCAGGGCAGCCAAGTGAACTTTGTGGGTGCTGACGACACGCATGGCGCGCCCATCATGATCGCCGCCGAAAAAGCCGGCAAAACGCCGCAGCAGTTTGTGACCGACATCGCGGCGGGCCGCAAGCCTTATCTGGACGGCTTTCACATCCAGTTCGACAACTGGCACAGCACCGACGCGCCGGAAAACCATGAGCTGGCCCGCCAAATTTACCGCGACCTGCGCGACATTCCCTTGGCCAACGGCGGCTCGCTGATTGAGGTGCGCTCGGTCGAGCAGTTCTTTGACCCACAAAAGAACATGTTCTTGCCCGACCGTTTTATCAAAGGCGAGTGCCCCAAGTGCCACGCCAAAGACCAGTTCGGCGACAACTGCGAGGTGTGTGGCGCAGTCTATGCCCCGACCGACCTGATCAACCCGTTTTCGGCCCTGTCAGGCGCCACGCCTGAGCTCAAAACCTCGGAGCACTTTTTCTTCAAGCTGTCCGACCCGCGCTGCGTTGAGTTTTTGAGCCAGTGGACGCAAGACGGCAAGCTGCAACCCGAAGTGGCCAACAAGGTCAAAGAGTGGTTTTCGGTGCGCACCAACCCCGACGGCACGACCAGCGAAGGCTTGGGCGATTGGGATATCTCACGCGACGCGCCTTACTTCGGCATCGAAATCCCCGACGCACCGGGCAAGTACTTTTATGTCTGGCTGGACGCACCTGTAGGCTACTTGGCGTCACTGAAAAACCTGCTGGACAAACGCGGCGAAGATTACGCCGCCTACATGGCCAACCCCCATCTGGAGCAGATCCACTTCATCGGCAAAGACATCGTGACCTTCCACACGCTGTTTTGGCCCGCGATGCTGCACTTCTCGGGCCGCAAGACGCCCAACAAGGTCAACGTGCACGGCTTTTTGACGGTGAACAACGGCGAGAAGATGAGCAAGAGCCGGGGCACGGGCCTGGACCCACTCAAGTATCTGAGCCTGGGCATGAACCCCGAGTGGCTGCGCTACTACCTGGCGGCCAAGCTCTCGGCCCGCAACGAGGACATCGACTTCAACGCCGAAGACTTCATGGCGCGGGTGAACAGCGACTTGATCGGCAAATTCATCAACATCGCCTCGCGCTCGGCTGGCTTCATTGCCAAACGATTTGACGGGAAACTGTGCACTGTGAGCGCCGACGGTCAGGAACTGCTGACCGCATTGCAGAGCACCACCCCCGCCATTGCCGCTTTTTACGAAGAGCGTGAATACGCCAAAGCCCTGCGCGAAGTCATGCTGCTGGCCGACAAGGTCAACAGCTATGTGGACCAGAACAAACCTTGGGACCTGGCCAAAAAAGAAGGCCAGGACGCCCGACTGCAGGACGTGTGCACCACCTGCATCGAAGCCTTCCGCTTGCTCAGCCTGCAGCTCAAACCCGTGCTGCCCGCATTGGCCGCACAGGTCGAGGCTTTCCTGAACGTCGCGCCCTTCACCTTTGACCATGCGCAAAGCTTGCTGGGTGCGGGCCACACCATCCAGACTTACCAACACCTGATGCAGCGTGTCACGCCCGAGCAACTCGAAGCCTTGTTCGAGCCGCCGGCCGTGGTCGAAGAAATGCCCGTCCCCGGCGGCGAAGCCATCGCCCCCACCATCGGCATCGACGATTTCGCCAAGGTCGATTTGCGCATCGCCCAAATCGTCAACTGCGAAGTTGTGGAGGGCTCGGTCAAGCTCTTGCGCCTGACGCTGGATGTGGGCGAAGGCCGCATGAGGAATGTCTTTTCAGGCATCGCCAGCATGTACAAACCCGAAGACCTGATCGGCCAACTCACCGTGATGGTGGCCAACCTGGCACCGCGCAAGATGAAGTTTGGTGTCAGCGAGGGCATGGTGCTGGCCGCCAGCCACGCCGACGACAAGACCGATGCCGGGATTTACGTGCTGCACCCTTGGCCAGGCGCCAAGCCCGGCATGCGGATCCATTGACCTCTTGCCCCTCAAGAGCTGCACATGTTCCCTCTGATCCGCGGATGGACCGATGTGCAAAGAAGCCCTGAGACCAATTTGCGGCTGGGCCTGGTGCTCTGCTTTGTGGCCGGGGCCACCAACGCCGGCGGATTTTTGGCGGTGGGCAGTTACACCTCGCACATGACCGGCATCTTGTCATCGGTGGCCGATGACCTGGTGTTGGGCAACATCACCCTGGCGCTGGCGGGCATCGTTTGCTTGCTGGCCTTTGTGGCCGGGGCCATGTGCACCGCCGTGCTGGTCAACTGGGGCCTGCGCCAGCAACTGCGCAGCAGCTACAGCCTGCCACTTCTGCTCGAATCCGGGGCCTTGCTCGTTTTCGGGCTGTTTGGCGCGGCCATTGCGGCCTGGTCGCAGCTGTTTGTGCCGGTCACGGTGGTCTTGCTGTGCTTCATCATGGGTTTGCAAAACGCGGTCATCACCAAAATCTCCAAAGCCGAAATCCGCACCACCCACATCACCGGCCTGGTGACCGATCTGGGCATCGAGCTGGGCAAACTCTTGTACATGAACCGGAGCCAGCCCGGCACCCCGGTGCGTGCCAACCGCCAGCGCCTTCGAGTGCACCTGGCACTGGTGCTGGGTTTTTTTCTGGGCGGGCTGATGGGGGCGCTGGGGTTCAAATACTGGGGCTACATCACCACCGTGCCCTTGGCAGCGCTGCTTTGGCTGCTGTGCCTGCGCCCCTTGTTGGACGACCTGCGCTGGCGTGCCGCATAACTTCTCTTTAAAAAAATTACGAAACACCTATGAACTGGATGCAGGCTACGTTTTTTTTCCGGCCCAAATTGTTGGACTGCTTGCATGCTTACAACCGTGATCGCTTCTCCCGGGACGTGGGCGCTGGCCTCACCGTGGGCGTGGTGGCCTTGCCCCTGGCCATGGCCTTTGCCATTGCTTCGGGCCTCAAACCCGAAGCAGGCCTGTTCACCGCGATCATCGCGGGCTTTTTGATTTCGGCCCTGGGGGGCAGCCGGGTGCAAATCGGCGGTCCGGCCGGGGCCTTCATCGTGATCGTCTACGGCATCGTCGAGCGCTATGGCCTGGCCAACCTGATTTTGGCCACCGCCATGTCGGGCGTGCTGCTGTTCCTGCTGGGTTTGTTCCGCCTGGGCACGCTGATCCGATTCATCCCGGTCGCTGTGTTGATCGGTTTCACCAACGGCATTGCGGTGCTGATCATGCTGTCACAAATCAAGGACTTGCTGGGCCTGAAAGTGGCCACCATGCCGGCCGATTTCTTTGGCATCCTGAAGACCCTGTGGCTGAACCTGCACACGGCCAATCTGGCCGCCTTGCTGCTGGCTCTGGCGTCCTTGTCGCTGGTGGTCGGCTGGCTGCGCATGAGCCGCCGCTTGACGGACACCCGCTACCGCTGGGCCAGCATGGTGCCCGGCTCCATCATTGCGCTGGTGTTTGCCACCGTGGTCACTTGGCTGCTGAACCTGCCCGTGGAGACGATTGGCAGCAAGTTTGGCGGCATTCCCTCTTCGCTGCCCGGGTTTTCTTGGCCCGAGTTCAGCTGGGACAGCGCCCGCTTTTTGCTCATGCCCACCTTGACTTTGACGCTGTTGGGGGCGGTTGAGTCGCTGCTGTGCGCCCGCATCGCCGACGGCATGATCGGTGACCGCCACAACCCCAACCAAGAGCTGATGGCCCAAGGCGTGGCCAACTTTGTCACGCCGTTTTTTGGTGGCATGCCCGCCACCGGCACCATTGCCCGCACCGTGACCAACATCAAAAGCGGCGGCACCACCCCGATTTCGGGCATGGTGCATGCCCTGACCTTGCTGGCCGTGGTGCTGGTGGCCGCGCCCCTGGCCGGGCACATTCCACTGGCGGCGCTGGCGGCCATCTTGATGTTTGTGGCTTGGAACATGGGCGAATGGCGCGAATTCATGCACTTGCGCCAGTACCGCCTGCCCTACCGCGTCACCTTGCTGGCGGTGTTTTTCCTCACCGTGGTGTTTGACTTGACGGTGGCCATCGAAGTGGGCCTGATCGCCGCTTGCCTGACCTTCATCTACCGCATCTCCAGCCTGAGTCGCAGCGAAGCCGTGACCCGCATGGAGCAGCCAAGTCTGGCAGGATTTGAGCACCAGGTTCAAGCCTGGCGCTTGTACGGCGCGCTGTTTTTTGGGGCGGTCAAACTGATCGAATCCATCGAGGACCAGATCAGCACACCCACGCTGGTGCTGGACCTTAAAAACGTCATTTACATCGACTCATCCGGAGCCGATGCGATGATGAGCCTGGTCGAGACCTGTCGCAAGAAGCAGGTGCACCTCATTGTGTGCGGCCTGGCGCACCAGCCATTGGACATGGCTCGGCGCAGTGGTCTGGTGGAACACCTGCAGGCCCACCTGCAACCTGACCTGCGCAACAGCGTGGCCTTGGCCGTCAGCCTGAGCGCAGACCCGGCCCGTTAAAATGCTGTCATTCTGGTTTTGGTGGTCTTCAGGGGCTGCCAAAACCCTTTTGTTTTTGCCCCTCACGGATTGCCTGCCATGTCCTTTTTCCGCCGCCCCGATTACAGCTCTGACGCCAGCCAGTTCATTGACCAGCTCAAAGCCCAGCGCCCCGAACTCGAGGCCGAACAGCGCCAAGGCCGCAGCTTGCTGTGGGACAAACCGATCGATCGCGACATCCAGGCCGAATTCAAGCAAGGTCGCGTGGCGCAAAAACCTTACGTGTACCAGACCTAGGCCTGAACTTCACGGGGTCAGCACGGCCCCTCCCAGCCTCATTTTCAAGCCCAACCCACCCGCGTGAGCACCGATACCCCCAAGCCCTTGCAGCTGCCCCAAGCCATGGCCAGCGCGGCCATGCCTGCCGTGGTCGACCAGGTGGCGCTGGCGCGCTTGTATGGCGAGCCGCTGTTCGCCATGCCCAGCGATCTGTACATCCCACCGGATGCGCTGGAGGTGTTTTTGGAGGCCTTCGAAGGCCCGCTGGACTTGCTGCTGTACCTGATCCGCAAGCAAAACTTCAACATCCTCGACATCCCCATGGCCGGCGTGACACGCCAGTACCTGAGCTATGTCGACGAAATTCGCCAGCGCAACCTGGAGTTGGCCGCCGAATACCTGCTCATGGCGGCCATGCTGATCGAGATCAAGTCACGCATGCTTTTGCCGCCCAAAAGAGCGCCTGAGGGCGAAGAGGCCGAAGACCCACGTGCCGAATTGGTGCGCCGCCTGCTCGAGTACGAGCAGATAAAACTGGCCTCGATGCAGCTGAACGTGATCCCGCAATACGGCCGCGACTTTCTGCAGGCCCAGGTCTTCATCGAGCAAAGCCTGCAACCTCGCTTTCCCGATGTGGGCATGGACGAGCTGCAATCGGCCTGGCGTGACATCCTCAAACGTGCCAACCTGGTGCAGCACCACAAGATCAGCCGCGAAGAGCTCAGCGTGCGCGAGCACATGAGCATCGTGCTCAAGCACTTGCAAGGACGCAAATTTGTGGAATTTGAACACCTGTTCGACCCGAGTCTGGGCGTGCCGGTGCTGGTGGTCACCTTCATCGCCTTGCTGGAGTTGGCCAAGGAAACCCTGATCGAAATCACCCAGGCCGAGGCCTTCGCACCGATTTACGTCCGCCTGGCCTACTCACCCCAGTGATCGCTCAGCGTCAATGGCTGCGCCCGCTGCGGAACATGCCGTGGGTTTTGCGGCTGAGCACGCCTTGCGCGGCCAGTTTGTTCATGGAAGGGCTGGCATGGGCGTGGGTGATGGCCATGCCCAAGGCATCGGCCGCGTCTTGCCGGGGCAGCACAGGCAACTGCAGCAAGCGCTTGACCATTTCCTGAATTTGCGATTTGGCTGCACGGCCATGGCCGGTGACCGATTGCTTCATTTGCAAAGCGGTGTATTCGGCCACGGGCAAGTCGCACGACACCAAGGCCGTGACGGCGCAGCCCCGCGCCTGACCCAAGAGCAAAGTCGCTTGCGGGTTGACGTTCACGAAAACAATCTCGACCGAAGCCACATCGGGTTGGTAACGCGCGGTGATTTCACGCACGCCGTCGTAGATGATTTTCAATCGGGCAGGCAGGTTGCCCATGTCACCGCGTGTGGTCTCGATCACGCCGCTGGCCACGTACTGCAAGCGCGAGCCGGTGATCTCGATCACGCCAAAGCCGGTGGTTTGCAAGCCAGGGTCGATGCCCAGGATGCGAATGCTGGCGGGGGGCGGGGTGCTCAGGCTCATGGCAGGACCACGTCGTTCATGCGGGCCATGATGGTCTCAGCGCGCCGCGCCAAATAGGCCGATTGCGCCAGCTTTTCAAAATAACGGGGGCGGGGCAGCATCACGGCCAGGCGGGCTGCCTCCCATGCGTTCAGGCGAGCGGCGCTTTTGCGAAAATAGTGCTGCGCAGCCGCCTCGGCACCAAAAACGCCCTCGCCCCATTCCACGCTGTTGAGGTAAATCTCCAAAATGCGCTCTTTGCTGAGCAAAGACTCCAGCATCAGCGCCAGCACCATCTCTTGCCCCTTGCGCAGCAGCGTGCGCTCACCCGACAAAAACAAGTTTTTGGCCAACTGCTGGGTGATGGTGGAGCCCCCCACAATTTTGACGTCCACCGGTTTGTCGGGTTGGCGTTGGACGCGTTTTTCGGCCTGCGCTTTGGCCTGGGCGTTTTTCTGCCATGCCTTTTCAAGGGACTGCCACCAGATGCCGTTGTGTTGGGTGAAGGCCGCGTCCTCAGAGGCGATCACGGCGCGCTGCAAACCTTTGGAGATGGCTTGCAATGCCACAAACTCTTGCCGCCAAGGCAGTTGGCCCTGACGCACCAGGATTTGCAAAACTTGCGAGCGCTGGAAGCTGGTCGACTCAGGCGCGAGCCAATTCATGCCCAAGATCCGCAGGGCAAAAAACAGCTGCAGGCACACACCCGCCATGGCCAGCAACAGCAACCAACGTCCCAAAGCGCGCATCAAGCCTTCTCCTTGTGGCGTGTGTTCAATCGCATCATGGTTTGCCCTGCACAGCCGTCATCACCTGGGTTCCCAATGTGTCATCACGCGAAAAATTAAAGCGCGTGACCACCACGATTTGATCGGCCTGGGCCCGCATGGGGGGGGTGAAATTGCCAAACGGTGCGGCATTGCGAACAATGGCCACCGCACGTTCATCGAGCAAGGGCCGGCCCGACGAGCGGGCCACTTCGGTGCTCAGCAACTGCCCCCGACTGTCCACTGCGATCACCATGGTCAACTGACCATAAAGTTTTTCCCCTGCTGCCTCCGGAAAGTTCAGTGTCCCCCGGTACTCGATGGTGCGGCGCATTTTGTCGTAGTACATCGCATAGACCACCTCTTGCGTGGCAGGGCTGATGTAGCGCTTGCGGGCCGCGCCCTGGGTTGGGTCCACGCGTTGCTCGATTTGCGCCAATTCGCGTGCCAGTTGCTGCTGACGTTGCACCTTGGCTTCACGATCAGGGCTATCGGCTTTGTCGCCTGCATTTTCACGGGTGATCTCGGCCAACTCATCCTTGAGTTGTGTCAACAAATGCATTTGCTGCATTTTGAGCACTTCGATTTTTTTTTGCGTCGCGCTGAGGTCCATGCCCGGGTCAGCGTTCATCGCAGCGGGCAAGGGCGAGCTGGACATGCGCGCCTGAGGCACCTCGCCGCCGCCCGCCAGACGCACCTGGGCCAAGGCCTGGGCTTGCTGGGGACGCTCTTGACTGCGCGCATTGACCAACATCACTTCCAGCGAGGTGTCCTGAAAGACACGGCCATGGGCCTCGGGTACCCCAAACCGGAAACCTACCAAACCCGCATGCACCGCCACAGACAGGCCCAATGCCCAGCTCAAGCCCCAGTGCGGTGAAGGCTGCAAACGACCCGCAGTGGGGCGAGCCCCCCTGGCGAACTGTGTGTTTTTTTCAGGGCGCATCAAGGGGTGTGCTGTCGTTCAGGTCCACCGCGATGGTCACCGGGCCCGCAGGCAGGTTGTCATCGTCCTCGGCCTCTTGTTCCGCTTCTTCGCTGCCCGCGCCTTGGCCCTCGGCATCCAGGTGCGCGAGCACGGTGCCGCGCACATCCAGGGCCATCAGGTCCACGTCGGCCAGCTTGACGCGCACGCGTGCACCACGTGGCAGGTTGTGTGCGCCCATGACGCTGAACATCAATGGCAAGGCGTCGGCGCGCACCAACCAGATGCCGCCACCCATCTCCTTGACCAGGCTGGCGTCCAGCGACTCGATGCTGTGCTGCTGCACATGGCGCAGCGTCCAGTAGCGCTCCATGCTGGACTGCACGCTGTTGTAGGCGCTGTAGGCCGCATCAAAACCGCTGATGATGGAAAACAACTCGGCGTCTTTGGGTTTGAAGGGCGCGGCCAATGCGGCCGTAGCGCCATGCTTGGCACAGGCGATGATTTGCCACTGGTTGACCAAGTCGGTGTAACGGCGCAGCGGCGAAGTGCTCCAGGCGTAGCTGGGCACGCCAATGCCCGCATGCGGCAACGCCTTGGTGCCCATGCGCACCTTGACGCCCGGCGCCAAACTGGCCTGGCTGCGGTAAATGCCAGGCACACCCAAACTGGCCATCCACTGGCCCCAGGTGCTGTTGGCCAGGATCATGGCCTCGGCCACCATCAAATCGAGCGGCGCACCGCGTTGGCGAGTACCGATGACCACGGTTTCGTCCCCGGAAGGCGGCGTATCGTTGTTGTCGCGCTCCAACTTGAAACTGTAGTCCGGTCGGTTGAAGTTTTCTGGCTTGCCGCGCACCACTTCGCGCCGCGCTTTCAGGGTCTGGGCCAGACGCCAAAAAAACGCCAGCGTGGCGCGGCTCACGGGCACGTCGGCGTGGTCGCTCTGGTCTTCGCCCTCCAGCCATTCGCGGGTGATGCGCCCGTCCAGCTGGTCATGGCGTAAGTTGACCAAAATCGGTACGCGCTCCAGGCGGGTGACAGCGCTTTGCACCTCCAGCGTGTCTTCGCTGAAGGTGACGTACAGCGACACCGCCGGGCAGTCACGTCCTTCGATCAGGGTGTAGGCCTGCACCACGCTGTCGGGCAGCATGGTGATTTTGTATCCCGGCATGTACACGGTGGACAGGCGGGCGCGGCCCAGCTGGTCAATCGGGCTGCCAGGGCTCAGGGCCAAGCCAGGTGCTGCGATGTGGATGCCCACGGTGACCGTGCCTGTGCCCAGGCCTTGCAGGGACAGGGCGTCGTCGATTTCGGTGGTGTGCGAATCGTCAATCGAAAACGCCTGCACCGGGGCCAGCGGCAAGTCGTCGGTGATGGCGGGCGCCTGCAAAGGGGGAAAGCCCGTGCCCTTGGGGAACAGTTCAAACAAGAACCGTTGCCAATGGAAATCCCAGGGCGAGGCGATGGCCCCTGCGTTTTGCAGCAAGTCCAAAGGCGCCGTCTGGCTGCTTTTGCTGGCCTCGACCACGGCCTTGTACTCGGCGGTGTTTTTGTCGGGGCGAAACAGGATTTTGTAGAGCTGCTCGCGGATCGGATCCGGGCAACTGCCCGCCACCAGATCGGCCGACCAGGCTTCGATCTGGGCCTGGACCTGCTTTTTCTTCTCGATGGCCTGCAAGGCCTGCTGCACGATGTCGGCCGGGGCTTTGCGAAAGCGCCCTTTGGCACCGCCCCGGCGGAAGTAATGCGGCGCTTCGTGCAAGCGCAGCAAGGCCGCCACCTGCTCGGTGGTGCTGGCGTTGTTGCTGAAATAGTCTTTGGCCAGGTCGCCAAAGCCAAACTCATCGTCCGGGGCGCATTCATAAGCCAGTTCCAACTCGATGGTTTGACTCAGCTCCCCGGCCTCGGCCAGCAAGGCGGCCGGGGCCGGTTTGTCGAACTTCAGCAGCATGTGGGCCGATTTGACCTTGACCCGTTTGCCGGAGTCGAGTTCGACCTGCGCGGAAGCCTCGGCTTCGGCCATGATCCGTCCGGCCATGAATTTGCCGGCATCTTCAAATAATACGTACATGGCCTGATTTTCCCATGCCGCCCAAGCATTCGGCCCGGTGGGCTTCACGCCAGTTGCAGAAATTCAAGGATTTGCGGCAAGTGCTCGTCAAAATCGCTCAAGGCGTGGTCGCTGCCCTCGATCAGCCGCACCTTCCCGGCCTGGTGGCGGGCCAGCATTTCGCGCCAGTCCAGCACCTCATCGCCCTTGGCGATCAAGGCCAGCGTGGCGGGAAAGGTTGGCAAGTGCTGACTTTCAAGCAGTTTGAGCTCTTGCAAATGAGCCGGCTCAAAAAAAATGCTTTGTGATGGGTCTTGCCAGACCGGGTGCTGGCCAATGTAGCGCGCCAGATCGCGCGAGGGGTGCACGGCCGGGTTGACCAGCACCGCAGGAACACCCCAGTGAGCCGACAGCCAGGCGGCATAAAAACCGCCCAGCGAAGAACCCATGACCGCCATCTGCCCACGCGGCCAAGCGGCTGTGCCCTGCCGCAACAGGTCAATGGCTTGGGCGGGCGATGCGGGCAATTGCGGGCACCACCAGGTGACACCAGGGTGGCGGGCCTGCACCCACTTGGCCATGATTTGGGCCTTGGCCGACTGGGGCGACGACCTGAAGCCGTGCAGGTAGAGCAAATGGGTGGTGCGCACAGGGCCTCAGATTTCGATTTTGGAGCCCAGCTCGACCACCGCATTCGTGGGCAGGTTCAAAAACGCGGCCGCGCCGCTGGCGTTGTGGTGCATGTTGGCAAACAATTTTTCGCGCCAAGTGGCCATGCCCCCGCCGATGGTGGGAATCACGATGTCGCGCGACAAGAAATAACTGGTCGTCATGGGGTCGAGCTTGTAGCCGTCGTCCTCAATGACGGCCAGTGCCGATGGCAAGTCGGGGTTGTCCTTGAAGCCGTAGTTGACGATGACTTGCCAGCAGTCATGCCCCAGCGGTGTCACATCCAGACGTTGACCGACGTCCACACGCGGCACCTCGTGGCTGCGCACGGTGACAAACAGATTGCGCTCGTGCAGAACCTTGTTGTGCTTGAGGTTGTGCAACAAAGCGTTGGGCACATTGCCAGACTCAGCCGTCAGAAACACGGCCGTGCCCTGCACCCGTGCCGGCGGCGAAATGAACACCGCCTCCATAAAATCCGTCAGGTGCAAAGCGTCCGAGCGCAAAGAGTCATTGAGCAAGCGACGTCCATCGTGCCAGGTGAGCATCAGTGTGAACACCGCCGCGCCGATGAGCAGCGGGAACCAGCCGCCGTCGAGCAACTTGAGCATGTTGGAGGCCCAAAACGCCAGGTCGACCACAAAGAAAAAGCCGGTGGCACCAATACACAGCGCCAGTGGCAACTTCCAAGCGTAGCGGATCACGAAGAAGGTGAGCACCGTGGTGATCAGCATGTCGGTGCACACCGCAATGCCATAGGCCGCCGCCAAGTTGCTCGACGACTTGAACATGACCACGGCCAGCACGATGGCGACAAACAAGCCCCAGTTGACGAAGGGCATGTAGATTTGTCCGGTGTCGGTTTCGCTGGTGTGTTGCACCTGCAATCGCGGCAGATAACCGAGCTGAATGACCTGTTTGGTCACGCTGAAAGCGCCAGAAATCAGGGCTTGCGAGGCGATGACCGTGGCCATGGTGGCCAGACCCACCAAGGGCACCAAGGCCCAGTCGGGGGCCATCATGAAAAACGGGTTTTTCACGGCCTCGGGCTCGGCCAAAAGCAAAGCGCCTTGGCCAAAATAGTTCAAGGTCAGGCAAGGCATGACCACGCTGAACCAAGCCAGGCGGATTGGTTTTTTACCGAAGTGGCCCAAATCGGCGTACAGCGCTTCGCCACCCGTGACGCACAAGACCACCGCCCCCAAAATGATGAAGGTGGTACCCGGGTTGTTCCACATGAAGCCCAAGGCATAGTGGGGGCTGATGGCCAGCAAAATCTCGGGGTGGTGGGCGATGTGTGTCACGCCCAGCACCGCGATGGTGACGAACCAGACCAAGGTGATGGGGCCGAAGAATTTGCCAATGCCCGCCGTGCCGCGCTTTTGCACCCAAAACAGCAGGAACAAGATGACCAAGGTGAGCGGGATCACCGCCTTCTTGAAGTTCGGGGAGATGATCTCCAGGCCCTCAACGGCGGAGAGAACGGAAATGGCGGGTGTGATCACGCCGTCGCCATAAAACAAGCAAGTGCCAAAAATGCCGACCACCAACAAGACTTTGCGCAACTGGGGCTTGTCCTTGACCGACTGTGAAGCGAGCGCCAACATGGCCACCAAGCCGCCTTCGCCGTGGTTGTCGGCGCGCAGCACCAGAACCACGTACTTGACCGACACGATGGTGGTCAGGGTCCAGAAAAAGATGGAGAGGATGCCGTAGACGTTGTTGTGCGTGAAGGGCACATGGCCGGAGCCAAAGACCTCTTTCATGGCGTACAGCACGCTGGTGCCGATGTCGCCATAAACCACGCCAATGGCGCCCAGCGTCAGGGCGGCGAGAGAGGATTTTGTTGAGGACACAAAAAAAGCCTGACTGAAGTCAGGCTTGGTGACTGAGATGCGCCCTATTTTGCGCCCACTTCAGGCGGTCTGTCATGGCCCCATCGGCAAATATGTTGCAGCGCAACAACTTTTGACAACTTCGAAAAACAGGCAAGGCCTCAAATCACCCCAATTGCAGATTTCAGGCCACCCAAACGCCAAAAACAGTCTCTTTCAGTCGTACACCTCGGCCTCGGGGTCGGTGGCTTCGAGCTCGTAGCTGGCCGCCAACATGGCCAGGCGGCCAATCACGCCGTACATGTAAAAGCGGTTGGGCACGCTGGCACCGGGTTTGACACCCGGCTGGGGCAGGTGCGGCGTGTCGGCAAAAGCCAAGGGCACAAAGCTGGCACCCGGGGCGTTCAGGTTCTCGTCCACGCCGCGCTCGGCATGCACCCGGTAAAAACCGCCCACCACATAGCGGTCCATCATGTAGACCACCGGCTCGGCCACGGCATCGTTGATGCGCTCGTTGGTGAGCACGCCTTCCTGGATGATCACGTCGTTCACCGTCTGACCGTCCTTGATGACGTTCATCTTGTTGCGGGTTTTGCGGTTCAGGACGTCCAAGTCCGCCACATCGCGCACCGTCATGATGCCCATGCCATAGGTGCCGTTGTCGGCTTTGACCACCACAAACGGCTTTTCGTTGATGCCGTATTCCTTGTATTTGCGCTTGATCTTGGTCAGCAATGCATCCACATTGCTGCGCAGGCAATCCATGCCTGTGCCTTCGGCAAAATTGACGTCGCCACATTGGCTGAACATCGGGTTGATGAGCCAAGGGTCGATGCCCAGCAGCTTGCCGAAGCGCTTGGCCACTTCCTCGTAGCTTTGAAAATGCTTGGTCTTGCGGCGCACGCTCCAGCCTGCGTGCAGGGGCGGCAACAAAAATTGCTCGTGCAACTCTTCCAGAATGCCCGGCGCACCGGCCGACAGGTCGTTGTTGAGCAAGATGGTGCAAGGGTCAAAGTCTTTCAGGCCCAAGCGGTGCTGAGTGCGCACCACCGGCTCCAGCGTCACACTTTCACCATTGGGCAATTCAATGACCGTGGTTTCCTTGATTTCAGGGCTGATCGAACCCAGGCGCACGTTCAGGCCCGCCATGTGGAAGATGCGCTGCAGCTGAACCACGTTGGCCAAATAGAAGGTGTTGCGCGTGTGGTTCTCGGGAATGATCAGCAGGTTTTTGGCCTCGGGACAGATCTTTTCGATGGCCGCTTGCGCCGCCTGCACGGCCAAAGGCAGCATTTCAGGCGTCAGGTTGTTCCAGCCGCCGGGGTAGAGGTTGGTGTCCACCGGGGCCAGCTTGAAGCCGGCGTTGCGGATGTCCACCGAGGTGTAGAACGGCGGGGTGTGCTCCATCCACTCCAGACGGAACCAGCGTTCAATCGCAGGCATGGAGTCCAGAATGCGTTGCTCCAGCTCATTGATGGGGCCGGTCAGGGCGGTGACGAGATGGGGAACCATGGGCATCCTTTGTCGGGAAAAATCAGGTCAAAACAGGAAAATCATATGGGGCCGTTCAGCGCCATTGCAAGCGCATCACGGACACTGTGCTGCCAGGCCAAGACCTGTGCACAAATATTGCGGCGCTCAAGCGCGCACCTCGCCCTCACCCAGCACCACGTATTTGAGTGAGGTCAGGCCTTCGATGCCCACGGGGCCGCGAGCGTGGAACTTGTCGGTGCTGATGCCGATCTCGGCACCCAGCCCGTATTCAAAGCCGTCCGCAAAGCGGGTGCTGGTGTTGACCATGACGCTGGCCGAATCCACCTCGCGCAAAAAGCGCTGGGCGTGCATGTGGTCGCGCGTCAGGATGGCATCGGTGTGGTGGCTGCTGTAGTGGTTGATGTGGGCAATCGCCTCGTCCAGGCCTTCGACCACCTTGATGCTGATGATGGGGGCCAGGTACTCCTCGAACCAGTCTTGCTCGGTGGCGTCTTGGAGCTTGGCTTTGGCGACCTGGCTCAAGATGGCCTTGGCCTTGGGGCAGCAGCGCATCTCCACGCCTTTGGCGGCGTATATTGCACCGATTTTGGGCAGAAATTCAGCGGCCACACCCCGTGCCACCAACAAGCTTTCGCTCGCGTTGCAGGGGCTGTACTTTTGGGTTTTGGCATTGTCGGCCACGTTCACAGCCATGTCGATGTCGCACGGTGCGTCCACATAGGTGTGGCAATTGCCATCCAAGTGCTTGATGACGGGCACTTTGGCCTCAGCGCTGATGCGCTCAATCAAACCCTTGCCACCCCGCGGGATGACCAAGTCCACAAACTGCGGCATGGTGATGAGCTGGCCCACGGCGGCGCGGTCGGTGGTTTGCACCAGTTGCACGGCGTCCACTGGCAAACCGCTCTCGGTCAGGGCTTGCTGCACCAGCAGCGCCAGGGCCTTGTTCGACTCGATGGCCTCGGAGCCGCCGCGCAAGATGCAGGCATTCCCACTCTTGATCGACAGGCTGGCCGCTTCGATGGTCACGTTCGGGCGGCTTTCGAAAATCATGCCGAACACGCCAATGGGCACGCGCATTTGGCCCACGCGGATGCCGCTGGGCACTTGTTTCATGCCCAGAATTTCGCCAATCACATCGGGCATGGCAGCCAATTGCTCGCAGCCTTGGGCGCAAGTTTCCAGCACTTGGGGGGTCAATTTCAAGCGGTCCACCATCGGCTCGGCCAGTCCGGCGGCGCGGGCGCGCTCCAGGTCTTTGGCGTTGTCCAGCTGCAAGGCATCGGTGTTCTCGCGCAGCAAGGCGGCCAGGCGACGCAAAGCCCTGTTTTTGGTGGCAGCAGAGGCCTTGGCCATCAGTGCAGACGCTTTTTTGGCCTGCTGGCCCAAGGCATGCATGTGTTCAGCGGTGTTCAATTCGGTCATGGGTTCATTTTCGCAGAAGCCAAAGACACTTTGGCCCCACCCTGCCATGCACCTGGCGGGTTATGGGCCGCTGGCGACCCTAGCGCACGATGCAAAAGCGCGAAAAGCGAACGGCAAGGCGCTGCAGCGCCTGCCAGGGGTCGGTGGGCCAGTCGGGCACTTTGAGCCCTTTGACGATGCCGTCCACATGATGAGCCGCTTGCAGCAGGCCGTTCAAGCGGGCTTCGCTCATGCGCGGCAGCACGCGCTCGAACAAGCGTTCACGCGGGCCCCAGACGCGCTGTTCGCGCAGCGCCATGGGCAGGGGTTTGCCAGCGGCCATGGCGTCTTTCACGCGCTTCAAGGCACGGATGTCTTCCGCAAGGGTGTAGTGCACCAGCACCGCCGCTTCGCCCTCGGCCTGCAGGCCGTCGAGCATGCGCTGCACCCGGGCGACCTGGCCCGACAAGACCGATTCGGACAACTTGAACACGTCGTAGCGGGCCACGTTGACCACGGCCGACTCGACCTGCGCCTGGCTGAGTTCGCCCGCGGGGTAGAGCAGGCCCAGCTTCTGGATTTCCTGGTGTGCGGCCAGCAAATTGCCCTCCACCCGGTCGGCAAAAAATTGCAGCGTACGCTGGCCCTCTTCTCCTGCAGCCACGCTTTGGCCCTGCAGTTGCAGGCGTTGGGCGATCCAGGGTGGCAAAGCGTTGCGCTCGACGGGATCGATCTGGATGGACACGCCACCGTTCTCGAGCGCACCAAACCAGGCCCCTTTGCGGGTGGCCGCATCCAGGCGCGGCAGCAAGACCAAGGTCAAGGTGCTGTCGTTGCCTTGAGCCGAAGCCACCAATTGCTGAATGGCGGTGCTGCCTTCTTTTCCCGGCTTACCTGAGGGAATACGCAATTCGACCATTTGTTTGTCGGCAAACAGGCTGAGCGAGCCGCCTGCGGCCAGCACCTCGCTCCAATCGAAATGGGCCCCAGACACGGTGTGCACACTGCGCTCGGTGTAGCCCTGCGCACGGGCGCTGGCGCGGATGGCATCGGCCGCCTCTTGCTGCATCAGGGGTTCGTCGCCGTGCAAGACGTACAGGCTGCGCAAGCCTTTTTGCAGGTGCGCACCGAGCTGGGGCAAGGCCAGTTGCATCTTGCGACTCAGGGTTTGGCCGAGGGCAAGGCCCGGGGCTTGACCGCCGACAACCGCCGCATGATCTGCTGCACGATGTCGGTCTGCATGTCGCGGTACATCGTGGCTTGCTCGATTTCTTTGGACAACGCTGCGGTTTCGGTGAAGCTCAGGTCGCGTTGCTGCGCCAGCCCGACGGGCTCGATCAAGTTCAGGCCTTGAGGAGTGCGCAGACGAAACCGCACCCGCAAGCGCAGTTGGAGCTCTCGCACTTGGCCCGAGGCGTTCACGCCCACCACCGCCTGCTCCCTGTTTTCGCTCAAGATGTCGAGAACCGCATCGGCTGTGGCCAATTGCTTGGGCTCGCTCAGCAGTGTGATGCGGCCTGTGCCCAGCAAATTGCGGCGCAGCTCCACGCCCAGGGGCGAGGTGGTCGAGAAATTGGCGTACAGGGTTTTGAACGGGTAATCGCCCGCGCTGCGCAGCTGAAAGCCGCAGGCCGACAAGCCGGCCAGCAAAGGCCCGGCACCGAGCAACAAGCCAAAGCGGCGGCGTGAAGTGTTCATCACAGGGCGATCATCGGGGTGTGCGGGCATCAGACCGTGAAATCACAACACGATGTTGACCAAACGGCCAGGCACCACGATGAGCTTCTTGGGCGCGGCACCCGCCGCCTGCTTGACGACAGCTTCATGGGCCAGTGCGGCAGCTTCGATCTGGGCCTTGTCAGCGCTGGCAAGCACCCAGATGGACCCGCGCAGCTTGCCGTTGATCTGCAGCATCAGCTCAATCTGGTCGCGCTCCAGTGCCGACTCGTCCACGGTGGGCCAGGGCGCGTCCAGCAACTCACCCACGGCCTTGACGTAGCCCAGTTGTTGCCAAATTTCGTCTGTGATGTGCGGGCAGGCGGGGTAGAGCATGCGCATCAAAATCGACACGCCTTCGCAAAGGGCGGCGGTATCGCTCTCTTTGAAAGGTCCACTGCCATCGGGCTTGAAGTCTTCCAGCGCGTTGAGCAACTTCATGCAACCGGACACCACGGTGTTGTACTGCATGCGCTCGTAGTCGTAACCCACCTGCTTGAGCACCAGGTGCATCTCGCGGCGAAGGGCCTTGGCCGCATCACCCAAGGTAGCCTGGCTCAGGTCTTGGCCTGTGGCCGAGCGCAGCAGTTCGTGGTGCTTGAAGGCGAAGTTCCAGACACGGCGCAAAAAGCGGTAGCTGCCTTCCACGGCCGAGTCGTTCCACTCCAGCGTCACCTCAGGCGGCGCGGTGAACATGGTGTACAGGCGCGCGGTGTCGGCACCGTATTTTTCAATCAGGTCTTGCGGGTCCACGCCGTTGTTTTTCGACTTGGACATGGTGCCCACGCCCTCGTAGTCGATGGCGGTGCCCACAGGCAGGCAGCCATCGCCGCTGTCGGCTTCGTTCTTGAGCTTGGCACCGATGACTTTGCCGGTCTCGTCCAGAACATGCTCCACATCGTGCGGCCAGAAGTAGTCCTTGCCGCCCTTGGCGGTGCGGCGCGAATAAATGTGGTTGAGCACCATGCCCTGCGTGAGCAGCTTGCTGAAAGGCTCGTCCACCTTCACCAAGCCAAGATCGCGCATGACCTTGGTCCAAAAACGTGCGTACAGCAGGTGCAAGATGGCGTGTTCGATGCCGCCGATGTATTGGTCCATGCCGCTGCCGCCCGCGGCCAGGTGTTGGTCACGCATCCAATAATCCGCGCCCTCGCCCACCATGCCATCGACCTTGGTCGGGTCGCAATAGCGCATGAAGTACCAGGACGAATCCACAAAGGTGTCCATGGTGTCGGTCTCGCGGCGGGCCGCTTTGCCGCACACCGGGCAAGTGACCCCAGCGTGAAAGCCTTCGTGCTTGTGCAGCGGGTTGCCCGAGCCGTCGGGGATGCAGTCTTGTGGCAACACCACGGGCAGGTCTTTTTCGGGCACGGGCACAGCGCCATGCTCGTCACAATGGATCATCGGGATCGGCGTGCCCCAGTAGCGCTGGCGGCTCACGCCCCAGTCGCGCAGACGCCAGGTGGTTTTCTTCTCGCCCAAGCCTTTGGCGGCCAACAATTCGGCCACTTTGGAGGCAGCGACTTTTTGGGTCAGTCCATCGAGTTCACCGGAGTTGACGCAAACGCCATCCTTGGTCGCATACCACTCAGACCAGGTGGAATCATCAAAAGCGGTCTTGGCGCTGCCTGCGTTGGGCAACGATGAGATAGCGTCTGTCGCACCCGACGCAGGCGACGACAAGGCCGCCCCACGCTGAGCCACCACCTGCTTGATCGGCAAGGCGTACTTCAAAGCAAAGGCGAAGTCGCGTTCGTCGTGCGCGGGCACGCCCATCACCGCACCATCGCCGTAGCTCATGAGCACGTAGTTGCCGACCCAAATTTCGACCTGCGCGCCCGTGATCGGGTGCGTGACGAACAGGCCCGTGGCCATGCCCTTCTTTTCTTGTGTGGCCAGCTCGGCCTCGGTCGTGCCCCCGCTCTTGCACTCTTCCAAAAATGCCGCCAAAACGGGATGGCTCTCAGCGGCATGCGTGCTCAGAGGATGCTCGGCCGCCACCGCGCAAAACGTCACGCCCATGATGGTGTCGGCGCGGGTGGTGAAGACGTACATCTTGCCGTCGCCAATCAAGCCGCCCGAGGCATCGCGGATGTCGTGCGGGAACGCGAAACGCACGCCTTCGCTCTTGCCAATCCAGTTTTCCTGCATCAGGCGCACTTTATCGGGCCAGCCGTTGAGCGTGGCCTTCTCGTTCCCGATTTGGACATGGTCCAGCAGCTCTTGTGCGTAGTGGGTGATGTTCAGGTAATAGCCCGGAATTTCGCGCTTTTCGACCGGAGCGCCCGTGCGCCAGCCTTTGCCGTCGATCACCTGCTCATTGGCCAGCACGGTCTGGTCCACCGGGTCCCAGTTCACGACCTGGGTCTTGCGGTAAGCAATGCCTTTTTCCAGCATCTTCAAAAACAGCCACTGGTTCCACTTGTAATACGTCGGGTCGCAGGTGGCGACTTCGCGCGACCAATCGATCGCCAGGCCCATCGCCTGCATCTGCTTTTTCATGTACGCGATGTTCTCGTATGTCCACTTGGCCGGGGGCACGCCGTTTTTCAGCGCCGCATTCTCGGCGGGCAGGCCAAAAGCGTCCCAGCCCATGGGCATCAAGACGTTGAAGCCCTTCATGCGCAGGCTGCGCGTGAGCATGTCGTTGATGGTGTAGTTGCGCACATGGCCCATGTGCAGCTTGCCGCTGGGGTAAGGCAGCATGGAGCAGGCGTAGAACTTCTTTTTGCTGGCGTCTT